>Ga0315545_1000667_pt1 | contig 35863 bp, 31 predicted proteins | sample SalMarSW160210MG_FD_203096 | JGI IMG/M metagenome (GOLD analysis project Ga0315545, IMG submission 203096) | Salt marsh sediment microbial communities from the Plum Island Ecosystem LTER, Massachusetts, United States - Salt Marsh Sediment SW1602-10 ...
GTTCTCCCCGATAATGGCCGGCCCAATGATATACGAGCCAGAACGGACCACGGTATTCTTGCCAATGGCAACGGGCCCCTTCATGACCACGTTTGCCTCCACCTCACCTGAGTTCCCGGCTTTCATATCGGACATTAATGTTTCATTGGCGGTAAGCAAGTCCCAGGGATAGCTGATGTCCAGCCACCGGCTTATGGTATGGCAGGCGATACTGTGCCCTGCCTCCATCATCAACGTCAGGGAATCGGTCAGCTCATACTCGCCGCGCGGCGATTTCCCGGTCCGGGATATCGCTTCATAAATCTCCGGCGTGAGCAGGTACAGCCCGGCGTTGGCCAGGCGTGAGGGCGGGTTTTCCTCCTTTTCGTAAATGCGCACCACTTTGCCTCTATCAGCCTCGACGACGCCCAGCCCCTGAGTGTCACTTACCTCAATCACCGCCAGCGTGGTATCTGTTCCGGCGGCCATTTTTTTTATGTCCCGGCGGCCGATAACCATGTCCCCGTTCATCAGCAGGAAATCGCCCTCCACCAGTTCCGCCACCATTCTCAGGGCATCGGCGGTGCCCTTTTGTCGCCGCTGCTTTACGTAGTCAATCTGCGCATTCCATCTGCCGCCATCACCGAAATAATCAAGCACCGCTTCATCATGGTAGCCAACGACAAAGATGAATTCATTGATGCCCGCCGCGCTTGCTTCAATGAGCAGGTGCTCGAGTATGGGTTTATTGGCAATGGGCAGCATTACCTTGGGCCTGGTGTAGGTAAGGGGTCGCATACGGCTGCCCTCGCCGGCCGCCAGGATAACCGCTTTCAATCAATGTTCTCCTTGCCTGTCACAATCACCAAATATCGAACGCTGAAGAGAAAAATCGTAACGAAAAGGCCAGCAAGCCCCCGTGTTGTCCCCATTCTACTACGCTGACCCTAAAAGTCAATAGAAGCCACGCTAGCGGGAAGGCCTGTAGAAGTGAAAGGAAAACGATGTGCTATATGCCGAGTCTGGAACGGGTATAGAGAAGCCTCAGCACGTCATCACGGTCGAGCAGGCCGGTGATTCTGCCCTCGCTCACCACTGGCATCTGACTGATGCCGTACTCCTCCATCTGCTCGAGCACGCTCAGCACTTCTTCGTCAGGCTGGGCTACCTTCAATCGCTCCGAATGGGTCATAACGTCGCCCACCGATGTATTGTCCCAGTTCTTCCGGTCAACCGACTTGATGTTGCGCAGGGTAAGTATGCCCTTCAGCTCTCCATCGGCGGCGACCAAGAAACACCGGTGGCCGCTGATAAAGATATAGTCCTGAACCACGCGGCTGATGGTCATATCCGGGGATACCGCCGGGCAGGTGGTGGCCATAACATCAGCCACTCTGATTCCCTGCAGCGCCGCCTGCCACTGCGCCTGCCGGTAGCTGGCCGTGGCCACATAGCTCAGGAACAGGCCGATGAACGCCAGCCAGAGGCCGTTGAACCAGCGTCCCGGGTAAAGGAACATCAGAACGATGCCGCCAGCCACAAAAAGATAGCCGACGCCCCTCCCGACCTCGACGGCAATCCGGGTGGCACGCTGGTAGTTGCCGCTGAAACGCCATAAAAGGGAACGAAAGATACGGCCGCCGTCGAGGGGAAAGCCGGGGATGAGATTGAAGAGAGCCAGCACCACGTTTATCTGCGCCAGCCAGAACGCCAGGGCGGCCGCCGGTTCACTGATGCCCTGCAGCATAAGATAGAGCAGGAAAAACAGGCCGCCGATGGCCAGGCTCGCCAGCGGGCCGGCCAGGGCCATTCTGAACTCCGCCCCATGCCGGGTCGCCTCACGGGTCATATGGGCCACCCCGCCGAAGATAAACAGCGTTATGCTCCTGACGGGGATGCCATTGGCCCGGCCAACCAGGCTGTGGGCCAGCTCATGAGCCACCACGGAGGTGAAGAAAAGCAGGCTGGTGGCGATGCCGGTGAGCCAGTAAACCGGCGCGCTCCATCCAGGGTAGGCATAGGGAAAGTACTGCCAGGAGAGGGAGAAAGTAATCAACACGAAGATAATGAACCAGCTGTAGTGAATACGGAACTGGATGCCAAAAATTCTGCCCAGACTGAAAGCGCCGCCCATACAATTATGTCAAGTTAGCGTCGTGGGGAGCCGATGCCCAGGTACTTTTCCACCAGCTCCATGGCGCAGTATTTGCCACACATGCTGCAGGCATCGCCTGCGGTGGCATGCTGGCGGTGAACCTTCTGGGAGCGCTCCGGGTTCAGGGAAAGCCTGGCCTGCTCTTCCCAGTCGAAATTCTTACGGGCAATGGACATCTTGCGGTCCCACTCTTCGGCCCCTTTTACCCCCTTCACAATGTCACCGGCATGAGCGGCGATGCGCGAGGCGATTACCCCCTGCCTCACATCTTCATATTCCGGCAGAGAAAGGTGCTCTGATGGCGTCACGTAGCAGAGAAAGTCGGTGCCCGCCGCGGCGGCAATGGCACCGCCGATGGCCCCCGTGATATGGTCATAGCCAGCACCGATATCGGTCACCAGCGGACCCAGCACGTAGAACGGCGCTCCCCGGCAGACCGTTTTCTGCAGCTTGATATTGGTCTCAATATGGTTCAGGGGCAGATGGCCCGGCCCCTCCACCATAACCTGCACCCCTGCCTCCCAGGCCCGCTCCACCAGCTCGCCCAGCGTGAGCAGTTCCTCTACCTGGGCGCGGTCGGTAGCATCGGCGAGGCAGCCGGGACGCAGGCCATCACCCAGACTCAGGGTGACATCGTATTTGCGGGCGATATCCAGCAGGCGGTCATACTGCTCGTAGAGCGGGTTTTCCTGTTCGTTGTGTATTATCCAGCCGATAAGGAAGGCGCCGCCACGCGAGACCACATCGGCGACCCGGCCCTGATTCTTGAGCCGGTCAATAGCGGCCTGGGTAACGCCGCAGTGCACGGTAACGAAATCAACTCCGTCTTTGGCGTGCTCCTCAATCACCGCAAATATATCATCCGCCGTCATCTTCACGATGGCGCCATACTGTTCTATGGCTTCGATTCCCGCCTGATAGATGGGCACGGTGCCAATTCCCACCGTACTGGCGGCTATGATGGCACGCCGAATGGCACTGATATCGCCGCCGGTGCTCAGGTCCATCACCGTGTCCGCGCTGGCATCAATGGCCACCTTTAGCTTCTCCAGCTCCGTATTGATATCACCGAAGTCGGACGACGTGCCGATATTGGCATTGACCTTGGTCTTGAGTCCCTGGCCGATGCCGCAGGGTATCAGTTTCTCATGATTGATATTGGCCGGGACAACGATTGTCCCCCTGGCGATACCTTCCCGGATGAACTCCGCATCCAGGTCCTCCGCCTCCGCCACCGCATTCATCTCCGGCGTCACAATGCCTTTTCTGGCCGATTCCATCTGCGTCATATCTTCCTCCACAAAACGAAAACCAAGGGCTCCGGCGGTTCCTTCAAGACCCTTGGTCCAGGCTACTGCCGCTTCCCTACGCTCGTATTACCGAGTTCAGGTCCACAGGGTTGGCGTCGATTGCCTCTCAGCCCGCGAGCACCCCTAGCGGTTAAATATTCCTTTCCAACCAAATAAATATAGCACAAGCCCGGTGAAAATGCAATGCCGGGCGATGATTACAATGGCCAGCCCAGCCAGTCAAAAACGCCAATCATCTTTAATCCGATGTATAGCATGAGCAGAACAAAAATAAATCTGAGACGTTCTCCCGGCAGCTTGTGGGCGACGATGGCGCCAACCTGTGCCATCATGAAGCTGCTGATGATTAAAACAAAGGCCGAGGACAGGTTAACGTAGCCGATGGAGTATTCTGGTAATCCCTGAACATCCATCCCGTTTACTATATAGCCGATGACACCGCCAACACTGTTGAAGATAATCATAGCCAGGGATGTCGCCACCGCGTTATGAATCTTGAACCGGAGTGCCAGCACCATAATCGGCACCGCCACCACCCCACCGCCGACCCCCAGCATGCCGGCGATTAAACCCAGAGGGATAGCCCAAGCCAACCACACCCGGGGACTGGTCACCGGCTCCCGCGCTGTTTCCCCGGTTTTTACCATAAGCATACGGATGGCGCTGAGCAGGACGATAACTCCAAAAGCAATCCTCAGCGCATCCCCGGGGAGCCGCGTCGCCAGAGTGGCGCCGGCATAGGCAAACGCCATCCCGCAGATACCCATGACTACCGCTGCCCGCCAGTTCACCGCGCCCAGCTTGCTATGCCGCCACGCTCCGCTCAGGGAATTAAACAGGACAACCAGCAGGTTGGTGCCAAAAGCCAGTTTAATGGCGCTATCAGCGGGTACACCCATGTCAACGAAGACGAAATACTGCACTGGCGCCATGATGAATCCGCCGCCAACACCAAGCAGGCCACTGGCAAAACCCACAAAGACGCCTGTCCCCAGCAGAATAACAATATGGATAATGGTCATCTGATTCTTGCGCTTACTTCTCCAGCTCTCTCTTTACCGCCGCCAGCTTGCTCTGCATGGTCGCCGTCTGGTCTCGCCGCTCGTCAATCTTCATGACGGTCACCACCCGCTGCGCACCGGCATCAAAGGCGGAGCGGTGCATCCTCAGGGCTAAATCAAGGAGCTGCTCCAGGTCCCCCTCTATGTTGGTGCCCATCGAGGTCATCTCGTATTTCACGTCCTTCTCCGCCTGCAGCACCTTCATCGCGCCGGCGACAAACCTGCTCACCGAGGGGGTACCAGTGCCCAGTGGCATGACGCTGATTTCAAGAATGGCCATCTTCCCTCACCTCCTCTGGGTAAAATAAAATATCATTTGGTTTTGGCCATCAGGCGGCCGTAGTACCCGGTATTGGCCAGGTAGAGCGCCGCCATCGGATTGTGGCCGAAGACCCGGTCTTTCACTGCCAGCACCGTCATCGGCACCCGACAGTATTTAATAAACAAGGTATCGTGCCCGATGCAGAGGCCCAGCAGGATGGCCAGGTCGACCTCGGCCGCGTTCAACACCTCGGCCTGGACGATGGGGCTGCACATGGTCTCCAGCCAGCCGGGACCCCGTATCTTCTCCTCTTCTTTGATTCCAATTCTTTCCTTGGGAGTCGCCCCCACCTTGCAGCGCACGGAGACCACCTCAAATCCCTTGTTCTCCAGGACATCGGTCAGGATGCGGGCTTCATTGGCCAGTCCGGTACAGAAGGCAATGCCGAGCCTTCTATAACCGCACTTGCGGGCAAACTGAATCAGCTCTTCAACCCGCGGGGTTTTGGTCCGCCTGCCCTCCGGCAGTTGCTCATAGCACTCGAATTCCTGCACCGAGGCGAGCCGGGCAAACTCCCTTATTTCCGGCCGGTCATATTCGGCAGTTGCCTTATCGATAACCTCAGGCATCAGCTTCATGGGACAGAATGCCGGCGCGTCATCAATGGGCGGCTGTTCACCTGATTTTAATAACGGATAGCAGACCAGCTTGGTGCAGCGAGCGCATACCGGATACAGCTTTTTGGCCATCGAATTCCCCCTTGCTTACTATATATTTGAAAAAGAGAGGTCATCCTGACCGCTCCGTCTTATTTTAGTTTCTCATAAAGATAAAGACAAATTAGCTTTCAGCGCTCACCGCGCAGCAAAATTGGTGGACAGTTGTGAGATGGCTGGCATATCTTATACAATATAAACAGGGAGGTTGCTATGTGGCTGCAGGCAAGGATGTACCTGCTCATCGCCCTTCTCTTCGGCATTCTCTACGGCGTTATAACCGGCCTCGGTACCTGGATGGGTGCCGGCAGCGCCATTTCCTATCTGATTATCGGATTTGTCTTTTTAGGCATACAGTATCTTATCAGCCCGGCCATCGTTGGCTGGTCAATGAAAATCAAGCGGGTTACGGAAAAAGAGGCCCCGGAGCTGCGCCAGAAAGAGGTAAAGCTGAACACATCACAGAAGTTAATGGAATTTTTCACCACGCACCCCAACATGCTGAAAAGAATAAAGCACCTATCCACGCTGTCTGTTTAGTACCTCCACCGTTTAAAATTTTTCGGTTAACTCTTGCCACGACATTGGATAGATTGTATAATAGGCGGCAAATATAAAGCATCTCCAGAATAACAAATATATTTCCCCCAGGATAATCAGGTAGAAGGGTAACTGCTTACGAAATTATGAAGATTGCAGTCAGTGGTAAAGGCGGCGTGGGAAAGACGCTGTTGGCATCCCTGCTCGCCCATATTTTTGCTGCGTCCGGCTATTCCGTCCTCGCCATCGATGCCGACCCTGATGCCAATCTCGCCGCCACCCTCGGCTTGGCCCATCCGGAAGATATCGTCCCCATTTCGGAAATGAAAGACCTTATCGCCGAGCGCACGGAAACCCGGCCGGGAAGCATAGGGCCCTACTTTAAACTCAATCCGAAGGTTGACGACCTGCCAGAGAAGCACTGGCAGAAGCTCGACGGTATCAGGCTGATGGTTATGGGTCGAATTAAAAAAGGAGGCACCGGCTGTTACTGCCCGGAAAACGCGCTGCTCAAAGCATTGATGAGCCACCTGCTTCTGGTCAGAAATGAGGTCATCATTATGGATATGGAGGCAGGCATAGAGCACCTGGGGCGGGCGACCGCTGGTGCCGTTGACAAACTGATAGTGGTGGTGGAGCCGGGGCGGCGGAGCCTGGAGACCGCCCGCGCCATAAGCGGTCTGGCCAGGGATATCGGCCTGAAACATATGGCCGTCGTGGGCAACAAAATACGAAGCCAGGCTGACCGTGATTTCCTCATTTCCAGCCTGCCCGATTTTGAATTCCTCGGCTTCATACCCTACGACCAGGCAATCGTCGATGCCGACCTGGCCAATCAGCCGCTATCTGATGCCAGCCCGACGGTTACGAACGAGGTCAAGAATATCTATCAGAAACTGGCGGCCACAAAAGAGACCGCCGGACTGAAATAAAAAGATAATTGAAAATACAATACAGGAGGTCCCCGTGGCGTACGACGCAACCAAAATGAAGGACTGGCAGATTGCCGAAGCCGCTGAGGCGAATATGCCAAAGCCGGAGGAGTGGCGTGAGCGGATGGGGCTGGAGAAAGACGAGATCCTTCCCTACGGCCGAATCTCCAAACTCGATTTTCTGAAGATTATAGAGCGCCTTAAAGACAAGCCTGATGGCAAGTACGTTGAGGTAACCGCCATCACCCCCACCCCGCTCGGTGAAGGGAAAAGCACCACCACCGTCGGGCTTATCGAAGGCATGGGCAAGAGAGGCTGGAACGTTGGCGGCTGCATCCGCCAGCCCTCCGGTGGCCCGACGATGAACATCAAGGGCACCGCCGCCGGCGGTGGCAACGCCCTTCTTATCCCGCTCACCGAGTTCTCCATGGGCCTCACCGGCGATATCAACGACATCACCAACGCCCATAACCTGGCGATGGTCGCCCTGACCTCCAGAATGCAGCATGAGCGCAACTATGACGACGAGCAGCTCGCCAGGCTGACCAAAATGCGCCGGCTGGATATTGACCCCACCCGGGTGGAGATGGGCTGGATTATGGACTTCTGTGCCCAGAGCCTGCGCAGCATCATCATCGGCCTCGGCAGCCGCATGGACGGCTATATGATGCCGTCGAAGTTCGGCATCAGCGTCAGCTCCGAGCTCATGGCCATACTTTCCATCGTGAACGACCTGGCCGACCTCCGTAAACGGCTGAATGAAATCACCGTCGCCTATGATAAAAAGGGCAACCCCGTCACCACCGGCGACCTTGAGGTGGGCGGGGCCATGACCGCCTGGATGCGCAACACCATCAACCCCACCCTGTGCTCCACCGTGGAGTACCAGCCATTGATGGTGCATGCCGGCCCGTTCGCCAATATCGCCGTGGGTCAGTCCTCCATCATCGGCGACCGCGTTGGCCTCAAATTGTTCGACTATCATGTCACCGAGAGCGGCTTCGCCGCCGATATAGGCTTTGAGAAATTCTGGAATGTAAAGTGCCGCTACAGCGGCCTAAAGCCGCACGTGTCCGTGCTCACCACCACCGTCCGCGCCCTTAAGATGCACGGGGGCGGCCCCAAGGTGGTGGCCGGACTGGCCATTCCTGAAGCCTACACCAAAGAAGACCTGGGGCTTCTGGAAAAGGGGCTACCCAACATGCTGCATCACATTAAAACCATCCAGACGTCTGGCATCAACCCGGTGGTGTGCATCAACTGCTTTGCCACCGACACCAAAGAGGAAATCGCCATGGTGCGCAAGGCAGCCGAGGCGGCCGAAGCACGCTGCGCCGTTGCCTCCCACTGGGCCGATGGCGGCGATGGTGCGCTGGAGCTGGCCGACGCCGTCAAGGAAGCCTGCGAGGACAATAACAATTTCCAGTTCCTCTATCCCATGGAGATGAAGCTGAGAGAGCGGGTGGGAAAAATCGCCAAGGTGGTCTACGGTGCCGACGGCGTCTCCTGGACCCCGGATGCCGAGGCCAAAGCGAAGGCCTTTGAAGCTGACTCCAAATATGACGAGTACGCCACGATGATGGTGAAGACGCACCTCAGTCTCACCCACGAGCCGGCAGTGAAAGGAGTGCCCAAAGGCTGGATATTGCCCATACGCGACGTCCTTATTTACTCTGGGGCCAAATTCCTCTGCCCCTGCGCCGGCACCATCAGCCTGATGCCCGGCACCAGTTCTGACCCGGCCTTCCGCAGGGTTGACGTGGACGTCAACACAGGCAAAGTACAGGGACTCTTTTAAAAATGATTATAATAGCATTAAATATCAATGTAGATGGCTAAGACGGCGGGAAAGAAGAAATTTAAGGTCCACTTCAACCCGGACAACGTGGAAATTGTGGTGGACCAGGGGGAGAATCTTTTACAGGCAGCTATTGCCGCCGGAGTGCGTATTTACGCTTCCTGCGGTGGCGCTGGCACATGCGGTACCTGTAAAGTTCAGATTGAAAAGGGAGAGGTAGAAACCACCAGAACTGAGAAAATCTCCGACGAGGAATTCGGTAAAGGAATCAGGCAGGCCTGCCAGAGCCGGATTTTCTCCGACCTGTCGGTATACGTTCCGGTAGAGTCAAGGCTGGAAAAAGCGGTCCTGGCCCAGGAGCAGAAGAAGGTTTCCGAAGTCCTCGCCACCGGCTGGCGGTTTATGCCCCCCCTGACCAAGTATTTCGTGGCGCTGCCGCCGCCCACACTGGATGACAATACCAGCGACCTTTCCCGGCTGCTCAGGGGCCTCAGGCAGCGTTACCACCTGAGCAACCTGTCCATTGACTTCCACGTGGTGCAAAAGCTGGCACAGACCCTGCGTGACGGCGACTGGAAAGCCACGGTGACCACGCTGGTCACCGCAGCGAAACCGAGGGCCGGAGACAGGCGCCGGCTGCGGGTGATCCATATCGAGCCCGGGGACACCAGAGATAAACATTACTCGCTGGCCTTTGACATCGGCACCACCACCATCTGCGGGCAGTTGCTCGATTTAAACCGCGGCCGGGTCATTGCCGAGAGCATGGCCTACAACAGGCAGATAAGCTACGGGGAAGACGTCATCACCCGCATTGCCTACTGCCAGAAGACGGGCGGCCTGAAGAAACTGCAGCAGGTGGTTGTGGCCACCATCAATGACATCATCGACGAACTGCAGGCCCAGAGCAAGGTTGAGATAGAACGCATCGGCCACCTGATGGTTGCCGGCAATACCACCATGACCCAGATACTGCTCGGCCTCAATCCACGGTACATCAGATTAGCGCCCTATACCCCCGTGGCCAACTTTTTCCCTGCCGTGCCGGCAAACTCACTGGGGATAAAAGCCGGTGACCACGCCTATTTGTTCACCTTTCCGGCGGTGGCCAGCTACGTGGGCGGGGATATCGTCTCCGGGATTGTCGGTGCCGGCGTGCACCAGAGAAAGGCGCTGATCTTCTTCATGGATATCGGCACCAACGGGGAAATCGTTATCGGTAACTCGGACTGGATGGTCACGGCTTCCTGCTCTGCGGGCCCGGCATTTGAAGGCGGCGGCGTCAGGCATGGTATCATCGCCACCGAAGGCGCCATAGAGGATATCGAAATCAACCCGAAAAATTTTGAACCGGAAATCGGCACCATCGGCAACGCCAATCCGAAAGGCATCTGCGGTTCCGGCCTGATAAATACCGTCGCCGAGCTGCTGGAAACCGGCCTTATCGGACAGAACGGCAAATTCAACCTCGACCTGCCCACCAAGCGGGTCAGACCGGGCGCTGATGGCTACGAGTACATTCTGGCCCGGGCCGCGGAAACGCAGACCGGCAGTGACATCGTGATTACTGAGGTTGATATCGATAACCTGATGCGCGCCAAGGCCGCCATGTACGCCGGCTGCCAGACGCTGAGCAAAAGCGTGGGCATCAGCTGCAGCGACTTCGACCAGGTAATTATCGCCGGTGCCTTCGGCAGCAACATTGATGTGAAAAGGGCCATCACCATCGGGCTGCTCCCGGAACTGCCCGAGGAACGGTTTATCTTCATCGGCAATGGCTCACTCCTGGGCGCCAGGCTTACATCTTTCTCCACGGACCTGCTTGACGATGCCCGAAGGGTGGCCCAGATGATGACCAATCTGGAGCTGAGCGAGAATGTAGACTTCATGAATAACTATGTGGCCGCACTTTTTCTGCCCCATACCAATGCCGGGGAATTTCCCGGGGTGAGCAAAAGGCTGGCCAGAGGGTCGAATAACAATCCAAAAACGAGGATAAAAGTTTGAGCTATAATATTGCGGTTGCCGGTAAAGGCGGTAGCGGCAAGACCACTGTGGCCAGCCTGGTTGTCCGCTACCTGAGAAAGAATGGCCTGGGGCCGATTCTGGCCGTGGATGCTGACCCCAACGCCAACCTCGGTGAGAGCCTCGGGCTCAGCGTCAGGCATACCGTTGGCGCCATCATCGCCACCTTCAATGAAGAGAAAATAAATATCCCGCCGGGAATAACCAAGGAAGCGTACCTTGAATTCAAGCTCAACGATGCCGTGGTGGAGAGCAAAGGCCTCGACCTGGTGACCATGGGCCGGGGAGAAGGGCCAGCCTGCTACTGCTACCCCAACCTGCTCCTGCGCAAATTCATGGACATCATGGCCGGGAATTACCGGTACATCGTTCTGGATAACGAAGCCGGGATGGAGCACCTGAGCCGCCGCACCACCCAGAATATCGATGAGCTGCTCCTCGTTTCCAATCACTCGGTGAAAGGCGTCCGCACCATCGCCCGCATCAAAGAGCTGGTGGATGAACTCAAGCTGGTGGTGAAAAGGCAGTCAGTTATTATGAATATGGTTCCTGACGGCATAGACCCCCAGGTAAGAGAGGAAATGACCCGACTGGGAATCCAAACAGCCGCAGCTGTTCCCCTGGATGACCCCGTGGGTGAATTTGATATGGCGATGAACCCGCTCCTCGACCTGCCCGAATGCCGGGCAACGAAAGCGGTTGATACCCTGATGGCCGAACTGCTGCAGAATAAAGTCAGTGCCTGAGAACTCACTGGAGGAGGAGAAAATGACAGCCAGTATTATCAGCGGGACGGAAATTGCCAAACAGATCCGCGAGGAATTAAAGCAGGAGATTGCCGAGCTCAAAGAAAAGCACAACCTGGTGCCGGGCCTGGTTACCGTGCTTGTCGGCGAGGACCCCGCCTCACAGGTCTATGTGGGACAGAAGGAAAAGACCTCCATTGCGCTTGGCATCTATTCGGAACGGCATGACCTGCCGGAGAAGACCCCTCAGGATGAACTGATGGCACTCGTGGACCGGCTGAACAAAGACCCGAAGATACACGGCATCCTGGTGCAGCTCCCCCTCCCCAAACACCTCAATGAAACGGGAGTGCTCTACGCCATCAACCCCAAAAAGGACGTGGATGGATTTCATCCGGTAAATGTGGGGAAATTAATGATAGGGGAACCGGATTATTTACCCTGCACTCCCCACGGCATTCAGCAACTTTTAATCAGATCGGGAGTGCCGATAGAAGGTGCCGAGGTCGTCGTAGTTGGCCGGAGCAACATCGTCGGCAAGCCTATTGCCAATATATTATTGCAGAAAAGACCGGGGGCCAATGCCACCGTCACCATCTGTCATACCGGCACCCGCGATATCGCATTTCACACCCGAAGGGCTGATATACTGATAGTAGCCGCCGGCCGGCCCAAAGCCGTTACCGCCGATATGGTCAAAGACGGTGTGGTGGTAATTGACGTCGGCGTGAACCGAGTGGGCAAAACGGCGGAGGGCAAGGATATCCTGGTTGGCGACGTTGACTTTGAGGGTGTAAAAGAGAAGGCCAGCGCCATCACGCCGGTACCCGGCGGCGTTGGGCCAATGACCATAACCATGCTGATGCTGAACACGGTAAAAGCGGCCAAACTGGCCGCGGGCCTGCTCTGAAAGGAGGCAAATCATGGAAGAATATCAGATTGAGGAAGCGAGCGCACCCAATCGCGACAAGGTGGAAGTGCTCGGGTCTACCTATGAAAAGGGAAAGCCCGAAGGCGAAGAGGCGGGAAAGTGGCGGCAGAAACTGGAAAATCGGGCCGACAAGCTTAAGTACCTGAGCACTGCGGAACGATACTGGTACGGAAAAGACTGGTTCGGCAGCGAAAAAAGAAAGAATCCAGCCTAGGAAAAGGAGATAACAATGGCGTTCGAGATACCAAAGACCGCCTATACTGGAAAGATTAAAGAAATCAAACTGGGCAAGGGTGACAAGGCCGTCGTTGTTGGCGGAGAGAGCTGCTATCCGTTCTACCTTTTTGAGGGCGAGATGCCGCGTCTGCCCAGAATCGCCATGGAGGTCTATGATTCACCTCCCGAGGAATGGCCCGAAGCAGCCATGGAGCCCTTTGCCGGCACCACCGACGACCCAGTGGCCTGGGCCAAAAAGTGCATTGACGAGTACGGGGCGGAGATGATCTGCCTGCAGCTGGCGAGCACCGACCCCAACGGCCTTGACCGCGGTGCTGATGAGGCGACCGAGGTGGTCAAGAAGGTCGCTGATGCTATTGATGTCCCGCTCATCGTCTGGGGCACCGCCAACCATGATAAAGATATCGAAGTTTTCCGCAAGGTGACCGAAGTCTGCCACGGAAAAAATCTGATTTTTGGTCCGGTTGAAGAAGGCAACCACAAGCAGCTCGGCGCCGCCGCCATTGGCTACCAGCATACGGTGGCGGCTTCAACGCCCATCGATATCAACCTGGCCAAGCAACTGAACATCCTGCTGGGCAACCTCGGTGTCCCTGATGAGCTGATTGTTATGGACCCCACCGTTAGCTGCATTGGCTACGGTATTGAGTACGCATACTCCGTAATGGAACGAATGCGGATGGCCGCGCTGACCCAGCAGGATGATAAGCTCCAGTTCCCCATTATCTGCAATATCGCCAAGGAGGTCTGGAAGGCTAAGGAAGCCCAAATTTCGGAAAAAGATGACCCCAAGATGGGGGATGCCAAAAAACGAGGCATCCTGCTTGAGGCCATGTCCGCCATGTGCCTGCTTCTGGCCGGTGGTGACGTGCTGATTATGAGGCATCCCGAGGCAATCAAACTGATCAAGGATATGCTGGCCGAGATGACGGCGGCCTGAGATAAAATCAAGGACTGAGAGGAGATTATAATGGCCGAAGAAGTGGAAAAGACCAAAAAGAGTGTTGATAAAGCCAGTCTCGAGCTAATTGATAAAGCCGGCACCGACCAGGTCAGCCTCGCTTTCGATAGAGCCGAGCAGATGAAGCCCTGCCCCATCGGTGCCGTGGGCAGTTGCTGCAAGAACTGCGGTATGGGACCCTGCCGGGTGCCACTACCGAGAGGCAAAGAAGAAACGCCGGAAGAAAAACAGAAGAGACGGGGCATCTGCGGGGCTACCAGCGAGACTATTGCGGCCCGCAATTTCATCCGGATGGTAGCCGGCGGGGCGGCAGCCCACTCCGACCACGGCCGGGGGGTGGCTGAGCTGTTCCTGGCGGTAGCTAAAGGAGAGGCACCGGGCTACGAGATTAAGGATGAGCAGAAACTGCTGGCACTGGCCCTGGAATGGGGCATTGAGATTGGAGACCGCAGTAACAATGAAATAGCCATTGACATCGGGGAAAAGGCGCTGGCTGAGTTCGGAAGGCAGGAGGGTGAAATCCTGTTCCTGAAGAGAGCGCCACTGAAGCGCCAGGAACTATGGCGGCAGCAGGGGGCCGCTCCCCGGGGTATAGATAGAGAAATTGTGGAGATAATGCACCGCACTCACATTGGGGTTGACCAGGACTACAAGAACCTGCTGAAACAGGGGGCCAGGGCATCTATCGGTGACGGTTGGGGTGGCAGTATGATTGCTACCGAACTTCAGGATATCCTCTTTGGCACCCCCGCTCCAGTTCTGGGCCAGATAAATCTGGGGGTGTTCAAAGAAGACGAGGTAAACCTGGTAATTCACGGTCATGAGCCGCTGCTCTCCGAGATGATTGTCGCCGCCGCTCAGGACCCACAGATGGTAGAATTGGCCAAGTCCAAAGGCGCCAAAGGGATAAACCTGGCCGGCATGTGCTGCACTGCCAACGAGATAATAATGCGCCACGGAATACCTCTGGCCGGCAACTTCCTGCAGCAAGAGCTGGCACTGGTTACCGGGGCGGTGGATGCCATGGTGGTGGACGTCCAGTGTATTATGGAATCCCTGACTGACATTGCCCAGTGCTACCACACCAAGATTATCACCACCTCGCCCAAAGCTAAAATCAGCGGCGCAATGCACATTGAGTTTGATGAGCACAAAGCTATGGAGTCAGCCAAGGAGGTAGTTAGAATAGCGACTGAGAACTTTCCCAAGCGGGGCAAGAATATCCGCATTCCCAAAGAGAAGCACGACCTCATTGCCGGGTTCAGCCATGAAACCATCAACTACCTGCTGGGCGGTCTGTTCCGAGCCTCCTACCGGCCGCTGAACGACAATATCATCAATGGCCGAATCAGGGGGGTAGCTGGCGTCGTCGGCTGCAATAACGCCCGCATCGCCCATAATGAGGGTCACATTAACATGGTTAAAGAGCTTATAAAGAATGATGTGCTGGTAATTCAGACTGGCTGCAGCGCCATAGCCAGTGCCGAAGCCGGGCTCATGGTGCCCGAGGCAGCAGCACAATATGCCGGCGAGGGACTGGCTTCAGTCTGTGAAGCGGTAGGTATTCCGCCGGTACTGCACATGGGTTCCTGCGTGGACAACAGCCGCATCCTGATGGCGGCTACGGCTATGGTCAAAGATGGCGGCCTGGGCGATGACATCAGCGATTTACCCGTCGCCGGGGCAGCCCCAGAGTGGATGAGTGAAAAGGCGATTTCCATCGGCCAATACTTTGTTGCCTCCGGGGTATTCACCGTATTCGGCGTAACCTGGCCGACCACAGGCAGCAAGGAGGTGACCGATTTCTTGTTCAAGGACTTTGAGGAACTATACGGTGGCATGTGGGCCTTTGAGCCTGACCCGGTTAAAGCCGCCCAGCTTATGATTGAGCATATTGACAGGAAGCGCAAGGCTCTGGGCATTGACAAGGCCAGGGAGCGCGTCCTCTATGATATGGCGATGAGGCGCGAGCTGGAATCGGTCTAAGCGCTAGAGCGATGAGAGAAGGGAGTTAATAATTATGTCAAAGATTATTGCTTCAGCCGCCATCAGAGGTGCGTATAAGATTGTGGAACAGGCAGAGAAGAAGTGGCAGGAGGCGATGGACAAATGGGGCGCCAATGAACCCGTCGGCTTTCCCAACACCGCCTACTACCTGCCGGTGATATACGGCATCCTGGGTGAGAAGGTGGAAAAGGTCGGCGATATGGAGCGTATCCTGAAAAGGTGCCGCACCCTGCTGCCGCCGCCGGTCCGGGAAGTGCATCCTCTGCCCTATCTCGCCCCAGCGCTTGACGCCGGCATGGCCACTTTTTTTGCCGAGGAGATAATCGAAGCCATCCGGTACCTCGAGCAGCCTGACTACTATCTGACCGGGGAAGAAATAACTGATAGTAACATCTGGCTCGGGGCGGCTGATGATGCCATCATGAGAAAGCGCGGTATTGAGTTCGTTGACGGCACCGCGCCTGGATTTGCTGCCGTCCTCGGTGCCGCACCAACCAGTGAGATTGCGATGAAGATTGCGCAGGAGCTGCAGCAGAAGAACATCTACATCTTCATGGCAGCTGAATATAACGGGAAACGTTTCTCGGAGCAGCTGGTTGAGGCCGGAGTCCAGATAGGATGGCCAACCCGTCTGGTATCCTATGGCCCGGATATAACGTCGGCGGTGTTTGCCATGGGCTTTGCCACCAGGGCGGCATTATCCTTCGGTGGTATTGAGCCCGGCGACTACCGCAAGCTGCTCATCTATAATAAAGACCGCATCTTTGCCTTTGCCCTGCCCCTCGGCTACGTAACCGATGAATGGTATGCCAACGCCGCCGGGGCGATTAATTTCGGCTTCCCCACCATTGCCGATACACCCATACCCGAGGTCCTGCCCACCGGCATCACCACCTACGAGCATGTGGTCTCCAATATCCCCCATGACGAAATCGTGGCCAAGGCAATTGAGACCAGGGGGCTGAAGGTTACGGTAAGCGAAGTACCCATTCCGGTCGCCTTCGGTCCCGCTTTTGAAGGGGAAAGGGTTCGCGGCGAGGATATCTACCTTGAGACCGGCGGCGGCCGCACCCCGATGGTGGAGTGGGTGACCAGCAAGCGGATGGAAGAAGTGGAAGACGGCAAAATCGAGGTGCTTGGGCCGGAGATAACCGATGTTGAAGCCGGCGCACAGTTGCCGCTGGCCATTGTGGTTGAAGTCGCCGGCCGCAACATGCAGGAAGACTATGAGCCCATTCTGGAGCGGCAGATCCACCACCTGATAAACTATGCTCAGGGCTCTATGCACATCGGGCAGAGGGACATCGCCTGGCTGCGCGTCAGCAAGCAGGCTATGGAAAAAGGATTTACACTGTCCCACATCGGCACTCTCCTCCACGCCAAACTGCACCAGGACTTCGGCCGTATTTTCGATAAACTGCAGGTCAAGCTCTACACCGAAGAGGCCAAGGTAAAGGGGATGGTGGAGAAGGCCAAGGAGGTCTATGCCGTCCGGGATGCCCGCATCGAAGGCATGACCGATGAGACCACCGAAATCTATTACTCCTGCACGCTGTGCCAGTCCTTTGCGCCGAGCCACGTCTGCGTCATCAGTCCGGAGCGAACCGGACTGTGCGGCTCCTATAACTGGATGGACTGCCGGGCGGCTTTTGAAATCAACCCCACCGGCCCCAACCAGCCGGTGGAAAAAGGCGAGACGCTTGACCCCAAGCTGGGGCGGTGGAAGGGAGTTGACGAGTTCGTGACCAAAGCGTCACGCGGCAAGATTGACCACTATAATTTCTACAGTCTGGTCAACGACCCCATGACCACCTGCGGCTGCTGCGAGTGTATCGCCGTCGTTCTGCCGCTCTGTAACGGCGTCATGACGGTGAACCGCGAGTACAGCGGTGACACGCCCTGCGGCATGAAGTTCACCACCCTGGCCGGCACCATCGGCGGCGGCATCAGCACGCCAGGCTTCGTCGGCCACGGTAAATACAACATCACCCAGAGAAAATTCCTCATTGGAGACGGTGGTCTGCTGAGAATGGTCTGGATGCCCAAGTCGCTGAAGGAGGAAATCGGCGAGCGGGTAAAGACCAGAGCCGAAGAGATGGGTGTGCCCGACCTGCTCGATAAGATGGCCGATGAGTCCGTCGGTACGACCGAAGAAGAAATCCTCCCCTTCCTGGAGGAGAAAGGACATCCGGCCCTGACCATGGACCCGATACTGGGCTGAGAAAGGAGAGTTGTTATGCCACTTACCGGAATTGAGATTTTTAAATTGCTGCCCAAGACGAACTGCGGTGACTGCGGCGTGCCCACCTGCCTGGCCTTCGCCATGCAACTGGCCTCGGGCAAGGTGGAACTGAGCACCTGTCCCCACGTTTCCGAGGAATCGAAAGAGAAACTGGCCGAGGCCTCGGCGCCGCCCATTTTACCGGTCACCATCGGTATAGGCGACCGGGCACTTAAAATCGGCGGCGAGACGGTCATGTTCCGCCACGAAAAAAGATTTGAGAACCCGCCCGGCATCGCCATCCTCATCAAGGACACCATGGACGATGCCGAGGTCAGCGCCAGACTGGGTAAGCTCAAGAACCTCCAGTATGAGAGGGTCGGCCTCTTTCTCCGCCCCGAGCTGGTGGCGGTGAAAAGCGAATCCGGCGACCCCCAGAAATTTGAGAGCATGATGGGCAAGGTGGTGCAGGGCGGCGACGGCGGCATCATCCTGATGAGCGATAACCCAGATGTGCTGGCTGCCGGCTTGAAAGCCTGTGCCGACCGCAAGCCGCTCATTTATGCCGCGACCAAAGACAACGCTGACAAGGTCATGGAACTGGCCAAGGCAAACTCATGCCCGGTGGCAGTGAAAGGCTCAGGTCTGGAAGAAGTCGCGGAATTGACCGAAAAACTGACCCAGGCGGGACTGAAGAGCATTGTTATCGACTCCGGCTCCAGGACAACACGCCAGGCGTTTGAGGACCAGATTATCATCCGCAGCGCCGCTCTGAATAAAAAGTTCCGCCCCCTTGGCTTCCCCACCATCACCTTCCCCTGCGAGATGACCGACGACCCGATGAAGGAAGCGCTGCTCGCCTCCATGTTCGTCGCCAAATACGGCGGCATCATCGTGCTGTCTGACTTCCGCGGTGAAAGCCTGTTCCCGCTGCTCGTGGAAAGGATGAACATCTTCACCGACCCGCAGCGGCCGCTGGCGACGCAGGAAGGCATCTACACCGTTGGCGGACCGGGTGAGAACTCGCCGGTGGTAATCACAACCAATTTTTCCCTCACCTACTTCCTGGTCTCGGGATACCTGGAAAGCAGCCGTGTCCCCAGCTGGCTGCTGGTGAAAGACACTGAGGGACTTTCCGTGCTGACCGCCTGGGCGGCCGGCAAGTTCAGCGCTGATATCATCGGCCCCTTTGTCAAGAAGTGCGGCATTATGGACAAGGTAAAACACCACAAACTGATTATTCCGGGATATGCGGCCGTGGAGAGCGGCGGTCTGGAGGAGGAACTGCCCGGCTGGGAGATACTGGTAGGGCCCAGAGAAGGCGCCCACATTCCCGCCTACATTAAGGCATGGACCCCCTAAGGAGGTAAAGATGATACTCATCGGTGAAAACATCAATATGATGTCCCTGAGCATCGGCCCAGCGCTCAAGGAGAGAAACCCCAGGCCAATTCAGGACCTCGCCAGGGCGGAAGCCGAGGCCGGGGTGGACTACCTCGACCTCAACATCGGGCCGGCCAGAAAGACCGGCGAAGAGCTTATGCCCTGGGTGGTCAACACCATACAGGAAGTAACCGATTTACCGCTGTCACTGGACACGACCAACCTGGCGGCCATGGAAGCCGGCCTCCAGACAGTCAAGAAGACCCCCATTATCAACTCCATCTCCCTGCAACCAGACCGGATAGGGCCGGGCCTGGAACTGGCCAAGAAATACGACGCCGATGTCGTCGCCCTGCTCTGGGGCGCCGAGGGCATGCCACGAGACGCCAACGAGCGGGCGATGAACGTGGTTGACTTCGTTTACAAGGCCAATGAAATCGGCATCGCCAACGAAAAGCTCTGGATAGACCCCATTGTCAGCCCGGTATCCGTGGAAATAAACCAGGTAAAGGCACTGGTCGAGCTGATGGCCATGCTCGGCGAGATTGCGCCCGGCTGCAAATCAGTGGTCGGCCTGTCCAATATCTCCAACGGCACACCGACCCCCCTCCGGCCATGGCTGAACCGGACCTATCTCATGATGCTGATGAAGTATGACCTGCACTCGGCGATTGTGGACGCGTTTGATACCGACCTGATACAGATTGTCAGGGGGAAGAAGCCGGGGCCGGTGAGCCTGGTGCACCGCATGATGGACGGCGAGAAGCCGGACTACGCCTCGCTATCCGAGGAGGAAGTAAAGTACGCCAAAACGGTCAGGGTGCTAACCGGTGCATCGCTCTACTCCCACTCCTGGCTGGAAATCTAATCATCTGGGGTTGCTGGAACAGCTACCGGGTAAGGTTGCGCTTCGGCGCAGAAAAAGAACCAGATGGATAAAGGCAAGATTTTGACATCGCCCATCAGGCAGGACGACGGATACGGCTATGAACTGGCGTTCCAGCTTGCCGTGGAGCGGCTGGCTGAAATCAAAGATATTGAGCAGCAGTGCCGCCGGTGCGGCGCCCGATTTCTGAAACCGGAGAAAGCGATATCCCTCGATTACCTGAACCGGACCTACTTTATTACGTACCCGGAGGCCAGCGTATCTCGCCGGGACAGCCAAGAGGACGTATCGCTGGTGGACAAAATACTCCTGCTTCACTACGTCACGCAGGCGAAGGGCACTCCTCTCTCCGGCCAGCTCATCTCATTCAAAGAACTCCCTGACGCTCCCGGCTATTTCCCCACCTTTTACAAACGGGCAATCAACCCGCTGGTCACGTACTTCGGGAACGAACCGGAGCGGTTGCTGGAAATGGCGGAAGCAGTCGGTGGACGCAAGGCGGATTACGGCGATGTCTCGACCACCATCACTGCTTTGAACATGGTGCCGTTAACACTGGCGCTCTGGAAAGGCGATGCCGAATTCTCTCCCGAAGGCACCATCATGTTCGACCGCAGCATCACCGACTATTTACCCACCGAGGATATCATCATTCTCTGTGAGAGAACCAGCTGGCGTCTGGTAAAACTGTTTAAAGATGTCAGCAACAAAACTAAAGACGGAGCTTGATATTAGAAAGTATGGAAACGTTCAAATTAACCATTGATGGCCAATCAGTCGAAGCCGGCGAGGGGATGACCGTCCTGGAGGCGGCGAGAGCCGCGGGCATTTATATCCCAGCTATCTGCGCCCACCCCATGCTCACCCCCGACGGCTCCTGCCGTCTGTGCCTGGTGGAAATCGAGGGCTTAAATGAACCGGTAACTGCCTGCACCACCAGGGCCGCCGGGGGCATGGTGGTCAACACGGATACGCCTCAGGTCAGGGAGGAACGGAAGGAAGCGTTGAAAAAACTGCTCGCCCATCATCCCTGCGAATGTCTCATCTGCGAGCGGCGCGACCGCTGCGGACCGTATGATATCTGTCTGCGCAACGTGGCGGTGACCCAGCGCTGCGTCCTCTGCCCATATAATGGCCAGTGTGAGCTGCAGCAGGTCGTTGATTATATAGGGCTGGAGGGAGAAGAGCTTGCCTGGCAGTACCGTGATTTACCCGTTGACCGTGACAATCCCCTCTTCGAAAGAGACTACAACCTGTGCATCAGCTGTGCCCGCTGCGTCAATGCCTGCAAGGAGATACGGGGCATCGAGGCCATCAAGATGGCCGACCATGACGGCGACCGCTGGCCGGAGCCGTCAGACGGAAAATCATTGATTGATTCCGGATGCAAGTATTGCTGCGCCTGCGTTGAAGTCTGCCCCACCGGAGCGCTGATTGACAAGGCAGCCAAGTGGCGGCCGGAGATAAACCATGAGGAGCTGGCCAATCCATGCAGCTACGCCTGCCCGGCCCACATTGACGTCCCCCGCTACGTGCGCCTCTGCGGTGAGGGTAAATTCGCCGAGGCGCTGGCCGTCATCCGGGAAAAAGTCCCCTTCCCCGGCGTCCTGGGCAGGGTATGCATCCATCCCTGCGAACAGGCCTGCCGCCGCGAGGCCCTGAACGAGCCAATAGCAATAAAATTCCTGAAATGGGCGGCGGCAGAGCGCGACGACGGCCAGTGGCAGCAGCACGCCAAGAAGTCGCCGCCAACCGGCAAGAAGGTGGCTGTTATCGGCTCGGGGCCGGCTGGGCTGACTGCCGGCTACTACCTAGCCAAGCAGGGGCACGCCGTTACCGTTTTTGAGGCTCTCCCCGAGCCCGGCGGCATGATGCGTGTCGGCATCCCCGATTACCGCCTGCCGCCGAAAAAGCTCAACGCCGAAATCGACATTATAAGAGAGGCCGGAGTTGAAATCAAGTTAAATACCAGAGTGGAGTCCATCGACGACCTCTTTGCCCAGGGCTATGATGCCGTCTTCGCCGCGCCCGGGGCTCACCAGGGCATGAAGATGGGCGTGGAAGGTGAGGACACCCAGGGAGTTTTCGATGGCGCCACGTTCCTGCGTGAGATAAACCTGGGCCGGAAAATCCACACCGGCGAGCGGGTGGCGGTCATCGGCGGCGGGAACGTCGCCATTGACGCGGCACGGGTTTCCCGGCGCACTGGCGCCAGGAAGGTCACAATTGTTTACCGCCGCACCCGGACGGAGATGCCCGCCAGCCCAGAAGAGGTCGAGGCTGCCCTCGAAGAAGGGATAGAGATAATGTTCCTCGCCGCGCCGGTGCGCATTGACCGAACCGGCAAAATAGTAAGGCTGACCTGCACCCGAATGGAACTCGTCGAGCCCGATGCCAGCGGCCGCCGAAGACCGGTTCCCATCAGGGGCAGCGAGTTCACCACCGAGTTCGACTCCGTTATCGCTGCCATCGGTCAGATGCCGGACATCCCCGCCGGTTTCAACCTCAAGCTGGGCCGGGGCAACACCATTCAGACCAGCTCAGAGACTCTGGCTACCAGCCGCAAAGGCGTCTGGGCGGGTGGTGACGCCGTCAGCGGACCGGCTTCGGTGATTGAGGCCATCGCCGCCGGCCGCAAAGCAGCCTCGTCTATTGATAAATACTTAGGTGGCACGGGTGACATCGGCGAAGTCCTGGCGCCGCCGAGCGAGTTCAACCCCTGCGTGGGCAAAGATGAGGGTTTCTTCGAATGGGTGAGAGCGGTTATGCCGGAGCTGCCAGTTGAGAAGAGGGCCGGCAATTTCGAGGAAGTTGAGCTTGGCCTCAGCGATGAGGCGGCAGCGAAAGAAGGCGGGCGCTGTTTGCAGTGCGCCGTAAGATGCATCATCACGCCACCGCCGCTGCCACCAGAGCCGGGTAAAAGCAAATTCAGGCGGCAAGAGAAGGTTGCCTCCAGGTAAACCAGCCACCTGATAGCACCGGCTTTCCCGGTGAGAATTACCCTGCCTTTTCGTGGTATGATACACAGGCAGCGATAGCTGACCAGAGCACGGTCTTTCGCCACAGAAAGGAAACTGCCATTAGTAGCAGATTCAGTTTGCGCTCCCTCTTCAGTGGACTGCTGCCCATATTTGTGCTGGCACACCTATCGCACCACCTGGTGACCGCCCTGCCGGGTCCGCTCCTGCCCTATATTCGTGACGAATTCGCTCTTGATTACACCCGCGCCGGATTAATCATATCGGCTTTCGGCGTGGTCTACGGTATCTGCCAGCTGCCGGCGGGATGGCTTGCCGACCGCTTTGGGCCGCGTCTCCTGCTCACCACAGGTATTGTGGGCGTATCAGTAGCTGGTCTATTAGTCGGTATGTCGTCAAGCTATATTGTCCTGATCGCCGGTCTGGTGCTGATGGGCATACTGGGTGGCGGCTATCACCCCGCCTCGACAACCATGATATCGGCCGCGGTGGCGCCAGGGGCCCGCGGCCAGGCACTCGGCTATCACATGGTTGGCGGCAGTGCCAGCTACTTCCTGGCGCCGCTCGTCGCCGCCGGCATTGCCGCCGCCTGGGGCTGGCGCGGTCCATTTATCGTGCTGGCCATCTTCGGCATCGGCATCGGCATTATGCTCCATATCATACTCAGGAAACGCATGACATATCAGAAAACGGCGGCCAGGGATGTCAGCGTTTCCGCAGAAGCCCCGCCAGCCTCCGGCCATCTGGGGCGCGTGATAACTGTAATCGCCATGAGTTCGTTCACCCAGGCAATGGTAATATCAATCATCTCCTTTATCCCGCTCTTCCTGGTCGATACTTTCAACACGGGTAAAGAAATGGCGGCGGCCTCAATATCACTCGTATATTTTATGGGTCTATGGGCGGGACCGTTCGGCGGCTATCTCTCGGACCGCTTTGGCCGCATAACGATAATCATAGCCATGGGTGTTATGGCCAGCCTTATGGTATACCTGCTTAATGTAGCACCTTATGGATTTGGCACCGGTGCCGTGCTGGTCTTTACCGGCATCGCCATGTATTTCAACACCACCGTGGCGCAGGCATATATCGTTGACCATACGTCAGAGAGAAACCGCTCCACGGTGCTCGGCTTTTACTTCTTCGGCAATATGGAAGGCACCGGAATACTGACGCCATTGCTGGGCTACCTGATTGACCATTTCGGCTTCTATACGAGCTTCACCGCCAGCAGCGCCGCCATTATGGCCATGCTCATTGTCTGCTCTCTTATCTTATGGCTGAGCCGGAGGTAACCGGCCCGAGGCCACAAACGCCACGTATCCATTGACTTACCCTGTGGCAGTATGTATTATGTAAACATAGTACTGTGGTTATGGTCTATGGCATATAGCAATCAGTGCGGGAGGTTGGGTAGTTGTCAACGTATAGACCGGTCTCATCCTGGTGATACCCATTATAGAGCAGCGATGCTGAGAAGGATTCTCACTACAATCATATTCATCGTTACCATATTGGCCTCTGCTGGCCACTTGTTCTGTCCGGTAAATTACGCAGCGAACGTGGTGCGGGCGGAATCCGGCCCGGACCTGACCGTTGCCATGATAACCAGCTCGCCGGAAGCGCCGACTATCGGGGACGAGGTGACCTTCAGCATTACCATCAGCAACCAGGGCACGGCCGCTTCAGGCCAATGCTACGTTGCTTACTATATTGATGGTGACTATCTTGACCATAACTACGTTCCACCGATCGACCCCGGCGCCAGCAGCCAGCACTCCTTCACCTGGACGGCCGAAACCGGCATGCACGTTGTGAAAGCGGTGGCCGACTACACACAGCAGATAAGTGAAATCGATGAGGGCAATAACGAAAAAACCTATACTTTTTCCACGCTGGGACCAGACCTGATAATCGATTCTATAACCTGGTCGCCGTCGGAACCTCCCGTTGCCAGCATCGTTATCTTCACCGTAAACATCAAGAACCAGGGTTCAATAGAGGCCAAGTCAGGTCACGTGCATTTTTACATCGACGACATTTCCCAGGGCCACAAGGGTGTTGAAAGAATAGGCGCCGGCGAAACAAGGCCCGTAACCTTTTCCTGGTTTACCAAGGCCGGCCCACATGATATCAAGGCTATCGTTGATAGAGACGACTCCGTGAGGGAGATTGATGAAAGCAACAATGAATTGACGATTCTTTTCTCCGCCCTTCTACCCGACCTCATCATAGAGGACATCTCATGGTCCCCCATAGAACCAGCGCTAAGCGATAACGTCACCTTTAAGGTGCGTGTCGCCAATCAGGGCAACGGCGTATCGGGCATCCCGGCCATCGACCTCTACGTCAATGATAGATATCTGGCTACGGAATGGCTCGATGAACTTGAGGCCGGCGCTTCGGAAAACGTGACCTTCTCCTGGATTGCCAAGCCAGGCACGCACGATATAAAAGCCGTTGTGACCCTGGGTGCCGTTTTCCCCGAGAGCGATGAGACCAATAATGAAAAGACCGTTATCCTCACGCCACTGCTCGCCGACCTCATCATAGAGGACATCGCCTGGTCGCCTGCCAATGCCTGGGTGGGCGACAATGTTACCTTTACCGTAACCGTGAAGAACCAGGGGGGCGGCGGCTCTTTAGCGTCGAGAGTCGATTTGCGCGTTGACGGCGTGAGCAAGGGCCATGAGTTGCTGAATCCGGTGGATGCTGGCGGCACAGATGAAGTAACCTTCACCTGGTTAGCCAAAGCAGGTTCTCACCAGATAAGGGCCACCGCCGACCGGCGGAGGGAGGTGAAAGAGAGCGATGAGACCAATAATGAAAAAACGGTTATCCTCTCGACTCCGCCACCCGACCTCATCATCGAGCAGATAACCTGGGCACCGTCAGAGGCGACCATCGGTGACGAGGTAACGCTTACCGTTAAGGTAAAAAATCAGGGCGATGCCAGGTCTGATTTCGCCTATGTTGCCTATTACGTTGATGACAACCGCGTGGCTTCCGACCGTGTAAATATGGTATCGCCCAACGCAACCGATAATCAGACCTTCACCTGGACCATCACCGCCCGCGAACACGTTATCAGAGCTTTTGCTGACTTCACCGAGACAGTTGACGAAACCGATGAGACCAATAACGAGAAGACCGTAACCCTCTCACCCGCGCTTGCCGACCTCATAGTTGAGAGCATTGACTGGTCGCTTAACAATCCGCTGGCAGGAGAAACGGTTACCTTTTCCGTAACCACCGCCAATAATGGAGCCTACAGGTCCGGGGCTTCACTGGTACGCCTTTACATTGATAACAAGCCGATGGGTTATCAGGACATTCCGGAAATAGACCCCGGCGGCAGGGTAACCCGGACTTTCGACTGGAAAGTGGCCGAGGGTTCACACGCCATCCGGGCCGTTATCGATGACTCAGACCTGGTTATCGAGAGCGATGAGGCCAATAACGAGACGCTGATTGCCTACCCCTTGCCAGACCTCGCCATTGAAGCATTGACCTGGAGCCCTGTTGAACCAGCGATGGGCGATAAAGTCACCCTGACCGCCTACGTCAAGAACAAGGGCAGCCTGAATGCCGGAGGCTCCCAGGTATACTTCTACGTCAATGATAACGTGGCGAATTACCAGGAGATTCCGCCGCTTGAGGCTGGCGCGCGCGTGACCAGGACATTTGAATGGGATGTCGCCGCTGGCCCGCATATCCTTACTCTTTTCGCCGATGGTGCCAACGCCATCACCGAGGGAGCGGAAAGCAACAACCAAGAAAAGGTCACTTTCTCCACACCTGCCCCTGACCTTATCATTGAGTCCATCACCTGGCCCTCTGAAGAGGCTTCTGCCAGCGATAATGTGGTCTTCACGGTAACTATCAAAAATCAGGGTGACATCAAATCCAGATATGCATCCGTGAATTACTACGTCGATGGCCAGTATCTGGCCTCGGGGCAGGTCAGGTCGCTCAAGCCAGACGCCGACACGGAGGAGGTCTTCAGCACCTGGATATCCCGGACCGGGCCACACACCATCCGGGTGGTTATCGATGAAGGCAACCAGGTCCCGGAGAGCAATGAGGCGAACAACGAAAAAATGGTGACCTTCTCTACCGAAAACATCACCCCACCAGGGGAGAAGCCCGCTTCCGGCGCGCAAACAACCAGGCCGGCACCAACCCCCCTGACACCGCCCGAAAGAGAACACAAGGCAGAAATGATGTTCATCATCTCCGTGGTCATATTCGGCGGCATCCTGGTTCTCACGCTGCTCTGGGCGCTTCGAAGAAAGAAAGAAAAAAAGTCCAGCGATGGGTGGGGTTAAGCTACTTTTCTATCCTTAACGACCTTTTGCAGCGCTGACGATGCGGCACTCCGCAGCAAACCCTCGTCGCTGCTTAAGGCGATAAACTGAAACCCCTGGGCAATGCGCTCGTTGACTGCTTCGGCGCTGCCAACCTGAATGCCCCCCGGGACACCATGCCGCTTTCCCAGCTCCAAAACCCTGCTCACCGCCTCCACATGCCGGGGGTCGGTCTGGTCGAGGCCCGGCTTCAGCCCCAGGGATATGGCGAGGTCGCTCGGCCCGATAAAGAAAGCATCAACGCCTTCCACAGAGAGGATTTCCTCAGCGTGGTTCACGGCATCGATATGCTCTATCTGAATGATGACGGCAATCTCCTCGTTGGCATGTTCAAAGTAGTCAACGCCGCCGTAGAGACGCGTCCTCGGTCCACCGAAGCTCCGTATGCCGAGCGGCGGGTAACGGGCGGCCTGTACCGCCCGCATCGCCTCTTCGCGGCTGTTCACCATGGGGATGACCAGCCCGTAAGCACCGGCATCCAGGGCACGCTTGATTAGCGCCGGGTCATTCCAGGGCACCCTGACCATCGGCACTGTGCCGGTATATAAGACAGCCTGCACGATGGACTGCGTGGTGCCGATATCAATGGAGCCGTGCTCGGTGTCAATTACTATCCAGTCGTATCCCATATTGGCGATGATTTCGGCGGTGATGGGACTGCCCAGCACCACCCAGGTGCCAACGGCTGCCTTGCCTTCACCCCAGAGCTCCTTCACGCGGTTTTTCTTCAATTTAATCTCCTTCCCTGATTTCAGCTTTTAATCTGTTCCAGGAACCGCTTCAGCCTGGACTGAAACTTCGGCTGGTCCCATACCTCCCGGTTAACCACGCCGTCGGGCATTTCCCCCCGCATCAGCTGACCAATCTGCCTGGCGATGATTTCCCACACCGTGTTGAGAAACTCGTCGGTGAAAGCCATAGCATGGGCGGTAACGATGACATTGTCCAGTTTAAACAGAGGGTTGTCCGGCGGCGTTGGCTCCTGTTCAAAGACATCCAGCGCCGCCCCCCGTATCCACCTTTCCCGCAGCGCTTTATAAAGCACCGCCTCATCAATAATCGGCCCGCGAGCGGTATTGATGAGGAAAGCGGTCGGCTTCATCTTTTTCAGCTCCTTCTCACCGATGAGATGACGGGTCTTCTCATTAAGCGGGCAGCTGATATTGAGAAAGTCAGATTCAGAAAGCACCGTTTCCATGTCCACCAGCTCCACATCAACATCGCTGACATCTCCCGGCTTGAGGTAAGGGTCGTACGCAATGTGCCTCATACCAAAAGGCCTGGCCAGTTTGAACATCTCATGCCCTATGTTCCCCACGCCCAGCGACCCCAGCGTCCGGCCAATCAGGCCGTAGCCTGTCTGCCTGGCCACCTCATTCCACCGCCCGGCACTGGTAAGCTGGTGCTTGAGGAAAAGGCGCGTGCTGAGGGCAAGGATAAAAGCGATGATGGTCACCGCAACCGGACGGCGTACCGCGTCAGGCGTGATGCATAAAAGGACCCCGGCTTCGGTCAGCGCCGGAACGTCAACCCGGTCATAACCAACGCCATTTCGGTGCAGTGAAAGAAGCCGGTCATTGCCGACGAAACTGCGCTCCGTCCATCGGGAGAAGGTACGGGTAACCACCATATCGTAATTTTCTATCTGAAGCGGGGTCACTTCGGGCAGCATCTCGGCGAAGACCTCGCGCTCGATACCCGGCATCTCCTCCAGAGACCTTAATCCCGGACAGTCCAGAATGAAATTGCCGTCTTTATCATAGTAATCCCGGGTGAAACCGACCCTAGCTTTACGACCCATGACTGTTCCCTCCTTGTTATTACTTACGGTGTGGCAAATGTCCGCCCATAGAGGGTCCTAAAACAATAAAGACACATTAACCACATTTTTATCTTTCGCCATTATATTTGTCAAATATTCGTCTGTTATCAATCCCAGAATTTTTGCCATCCGCCATGGGAATATTGTAAAATTAAGTGGAACGATGACCACTGCTCTTGACACATCACAATCATCACCTCCCCGCCTTAGTGAGTTGGTCTTCACCATTTACCAAATAGGGCTAAAACAAGGAAAATAAGAAGGAGGTTTTTACGTGTTCAAATCAGTCAATCTTCTCCGGCTGAATCACGGTCAGGAACTGCTAAGCGAGCTTACCAAATACTGTGAAAAGAAAGGCATAACCTCGGCCATAATCCTCGGTATCATTGGCTCTCTGGAAAAGGTCAAATTCGGAACCGCTCCCAAAGACGGCAAGTGGGGATGGGACTTCGATGAATATGAGGGCCATCTGTCAATTCTCTCCGCTCAGGGGTCGCTTTCCGTATATGAGGGTGAGAAAATATTCCACATCCACATGTGCGCCTGCGACCCGTTAAAGCCAGGCCAGCTAATCGGCGGTCATGTTGAAGAAGCTATTGTCTGGGCAACGGTAGAGATTTACATCGGCGAGCTCAGCTATCAGCTCGAGCGTGACCTTGACCCCGAGGTCGGTCTGACCGCGCTGCGTACCACCTGAACGCAAATAGCGCTCATCATGCAGCGCAAATTGAATTCTATTATTTGAAAAACTTGACAAAATGAATGGACTTCGATATTATGGCATATCAGATATGCACCTATACCCTTGTTCCTGTTACGCTTTGTCTATTTCTAAGGGTATTGCCAAATTGGTATGAAAGGGGGTGACTGTTTTCTTAAAGTACCGTTATGCCACCGTTTGACTGTCACTATTTTAAAAAGGAGGACTAATTGAGTAAAAGACTACTACTTACACTACTATTAGCGGTAATACTGGTAAGCGGTCTGGCTGCTGCCTGCGCTAAACCAGCACCGGCTCCTGCACCGGCACCAGCACCAGCTCCGGCACCTGCACCCACACCAGCACCTGCCCAGCCGGCAGCAGTGATAAAATGGATTTCACAGGATGACAACCCCAATACCAACACGACCTATCTCACCCTGGAAAGAATCTGCAAGGCGGTTGAGGAGGCATCTCAGGGCCGATTCTCCATCCAGCCCAATCCTGGTGGCGCTATCGTTCCTGCCGATACCGAGCTAGAACCCACGAGCAACGGCGTCCTTGAGATGGCCCACAACGGCCCCATTCTTTGGAAACCCCACCTGGCTGCATCAACCATCTTCAGCACCTCCGTGGCCGGCCCCACCGCCCTCCAGTACTTCTTCTGGTATCAGGTCGGGGACGGCTTCAAGCTGATGCAGGAGATGTTTGACGCCGGTGGCTTCAACGTCATGCCTATCACCGCATCAGTGGAACTGCCCGAGACGTTCCTCTACACCAGCTTCCCGATTAACACCGTGGCTGACCTTAAGGGCAAGAAGATGCGCCTGCTCGGTGACGAGGCAGTCATCTTCGGCAAGCTGGGAGTAGCCGCAGTGGCCACACCGAGCCCCGAAATCTATGAGGCCATGCAGCGCGGCGTCATTGATGGATTCCAGCATCAGAATATCGGCGGCGACATCAGAATGGGCTTCCAGGAAATTGTCGACTACGTCTACATGTCCCCGGCCCGCCAGCCGACCGATATGTACATCCTCTACGTCAATAAAGATGCCTGGGCTAAGCTTCCCGATGACCTGAAGGTAATCCTGACCGAGGTAGGTTGGGCGGAAGGCATCAGGCACTTCGGCCTCGGCAGCTACGAGCTGACCAAGGCCACCGAGATCTGGGAAGCGGCCGGCGCCAGCGTTATGCCGATTCCCAAGGAAGTTGAAGATGCGGTGGTTCAGAGCGCCCTGGCCTTCTACGATGAGCAGGCCGCAGCCGACCCGTTCTTCAAGAAGACCATGGAGTCGCTGAGAGCCTGGCGCGACGCCTACAACAAGGTTCTCCCTCGCCTCTAATTACCGGTATTGCTGTGTTCCCCGCCCGGGTTCTGAGCCCGGGCGGGGAATTCTCGAATAAAAGAAAGAGCGGTAATGAGAAAAATTATTCATACCATCGATGCCATTAGTGAGTGGACGGCAAAGACGGGGCGGTGGTTCATCCCGCTACTGATGGTGCTGGTGACCTTCGAGGTCACCATGCGCTATGTCTTCACCAGGCCGACTCTATGGGGATACGAACTCCACGTCATGATTGCTGCCAGCACTTACATGCTCGCCTTTGCCTATACGCATTTGCATAGAGCTCACGTCAGGGTTGATATGATTTACGCACACCTCCCTCTCAGGGTTCAGGCTCTCATTGACTTCCTGGGCACGTTGCTTCTCTTTTTCCCTTTTATATTTCTGTTGAGCTACGTCGCGTGGGAATATATGTTTAAGGCCTGGGCGACCAGCGAGAAGATGGCCATAACCGGCTGGTACCCACCGGCAGCACCGTTGCGGACAATGGTCCTCTATGGACTCTGCCTGTTTGCGCTTCAGTCCATAGCCCATTTTTTCCGGGATTCATACCAGATGATAAAGGGCAAGCCATATGACCCGGAATACATATCCGCTGATAAGGGGCAAGCCTATGATTGATTTAAGTCCGGAAATGGTCACCGCCATCATGATGGGCGGTGTTTTCATCGGGGTTTTAACCGGTTTCCCTCTCGGTTTCATCGTCGGCGCGCTGGCTTTATTCGTCGGCGTATTCGTCTTTGGCGGCTTTGCACAAGCAGCCAACATCATCTACACCAATATCTACGGCATCATCACCAACTACGTCATCATCGCGGTGCCGCTCTTTGTCTTCATGGGGGTGATGCTTGAGCGCTCCGGAATCGCGGAACGGCTGTATGACGCGCTGTACCTGTGGCTCGGCGGTCTGAGGGGCGGCCTGGCCATCGTCACCGTGCTCATGGGCACCATCCTCGCCGCCACCGTGGGCATCATCGCCGCCTCCATCACCATGCTGGCTCTGGCGGTGCTGCCATCAATGTTGAGGCGGGGTTACAGCAAACCCCTGGCCACCGGTGCCGTGACCGCCGGCGGCTGCCTGGGCATCTTGATTCCACCGAGCATTATGCTCGTGCTTTACGGACCGATGGCCGGCATCTCCGTGGGCCAGCTTTTCTTCGGTGCCTTTTTACCCGGGTTTACCCTTTCCGCCCTGTACATCACCTATATTGCCATACGGAGCTATCTCCAGCCACAAATCGCGCCCGCCGTACCGGTTGAAGACCGGAAAGTGCCCTTTATGAAAAAAACGACGATGCTCATTACCTCCACTGTGCCCGTCGCCATCCTCATTTTCTCGGTGCTGGGGGTAATATTTTTCGGCATCGCACCCCCAACGGAGGCCGCCGGCGTCGGTGCCTTCATAGCCACCCTGCTGACCATTGCCTACCGGCGCTTCAGCCTCACCACCCTGAAAGAGGCGTCACTTATTACCTTAAAATCCTGTGGCTTCATTTTCGTCATCGTCACCATGGCAACGGCCTTTAGCGCCGTCTTTCTGGGCGGTGGTGGGCGGGATGTTATGTCCAATATCATCCTGAGTGCACCCGGCGGCAAATGGGGTGTCTTTGCCGTCATCATGCTCATCATCTTCATCATGGGCATGTTCATCGAGTGGATCGCCATCGTCTATATCATGGTGCCCATCATCACCCCCATTGCTGATGCCGCCGGTTTCAGCATCCTCTGGTTCTCCATCATGGTCTGCGTCAACCTGCAGATGGCCTTTATGACCCCGCCCTTCGCCTCCGGAATCTTCATCTGCCGCGGCGCGGCTGACCCGAAGCTCGGCATCACCATGGGGGACATTATCAAAGGGGTACTGCCGCATGTAGCGTTGGTCATTGTTGGACTTGCTATCTTCACATTTGTTCCAGAGATAATTACCTGGTTGCCGGGTCAGATGATTCGCTAGTACCAGTATTATATAATTACTAAGATACAGGGAGGTAGGATTTATGACGCATGAAGTTCATAAGGTGGTGAAGGAGTCTGGCGGACTGCGTATAGTCATCGCTGACTCAGCGACCTCGGTTAGCGAGGATAATAAAAATGACATCGTCGTTGACGGCTCACACTGCGGCGCCAATATCGCCCCCGACTACATACTCCCAAGCGGTGCTCGCGGGATGATCGGCAATGATGCCGGCATTGGCCTGGAGAATGCAGGGGTAGCGAGCCTGAAAACGCTGGAGGAGCACGGCATCCCGGCCGCAGCCGTGGCGGCCATGTCTGCTGAAATCGGCGTTGGCCAGTCCACCTACGATGAAGGTGTGATTTCGGCGGCCAATGAACTGGCCAAGAAAATGGGCGTTACAGTTGGCATGTCGGCCAAAGAGGCTGCTGATAAGATGCTTGAGGGCATCTCCTGAGAGACCAGGAGAATGGTTATAAAGGGGGAGGTAAAATTGTCTGATAAAATAAGCGTAAAAGAAGCTGGAGGCCGCAAGATTGTCCTTGCCGATTCCGCAGCGGCCATGGATGAAAGCACCAAGGGCGATGTCTTTGTTGACGGTTCCCACTGCGGGATAAACGTGGGGGAGATGACGCTCGACACCGGCGCTGGTGCCATGATCGGCAACGATGCCGGGATGGGAAAGAACGATGCCGGCATTGCTGGCCTGAAGTTCCTCGATAAACACGGTATTCCGGCGGCGGCGGTATCCGCCATGTCGGCCAAAATTGGCAACGGCAGGAGCACCTATGAACAGGGCAAAATTTCCGTAGTCAATGAGGCGGCCAGGAAACTTGGCGTCTCGGCTGGCATGTCCGCCAAGGAAGCGGCCGACAGGCTGCTGGAAAGCCTGGTCAAGAGCGGGAAATAGCACTGTTGATGAATGCAATACCGGTAAGATGTGAAGGTATAATAGAAAATGGTGTCTGCTGATATCGCTGGCGTGATAGTTATACAGGTGATTCCCAGGTTTATCATAACCCAGCATATCAGGATACACAAAAAAGATACTGAAATCCCCTGTGATGAACTCAAAAGAGGAACTTACAGGGGATATTTTTACGGGTGATATCGGCCAAAAAATGTGACAAGCAATGCTGAAAAGGAAGGGGCGTGACAAAATGAAAGCACTGGTGAAGACAAGCGAAGCTATCGGATACGAGTATAAAGATGTTGACGTGCCCAAAATCGGGCCCAGGGACGTCCTGGTCAAGATCAAGGGCACCGCTATCTGCGGCAGCGATCTCCACGCTTATCATTCATCACCCAATATCATGAAAATGATGCAGTTACCCATTGTTACCGGCCATGAAACGTGCGGCGATGTGGTGGAAGTGGGCGAATGTGTGACCAGCCTCAAGAAGGGCGACCTGGTTTCTCCGGAGCCGCACATTTTCTGCGGGGAATGCTACTACTGTCAGAATAGCGCGGCGCTCAACTGTCTGAACATGGGACTCCTCGGCCACACCATTGGTGGCGCCTTTGCCGAGTATATGGCCGTGCCGGCCCATGTCTGCTGGAAACACCCGCCGGGCACCTCTTACGAACTTGGCGCCATCCATGAGCCGCTCGGCGTGGGAGTACACGGCGTAATGGCCGGGGAAATCAACGGCAAAAGCATGGCTGTTTTTGGCTGCGGACCCATTGGTATGTTCGCCATCGGCGCCGCCAGGGTCTTCGGCGCTACCAAGCTCTTTGGTGTTGAAGTGGCACCGAAACGCGTCGCCATGGCGCGCCAGCTCTTTCCTGACGCCACCATCATCAACTCTAAAGAACAGGACCCGGTGAAAACAATCATGGACGCCACTGACGGCCTCGGCGTGGATGTGTCTGTTGAGCTCAGCGGCAACGCCGAAGCCACCAGACTGGCCTTCCAGGCACTGAGGCGCGAGGGCAGGGTAAGCCTGGTCGGTGTGCCCTCAGGGCCAATGGAATTTGACTTCCACCCCAACATCATCCTCAAGGAAGCCAGAGTGCTTGGCGTTTTTGGCCGTGTGATCTGGCAGACCTGGTGGCAGGTCCGGGCCATGCTGGACACGGGCAAGTTCGACCCACTGCCGATAATAACCCACCGCTTCCCGCTGGCGGAATTCAAGCAGGCCTTCAAGCTGGCCGAGAGCGGTGAGGCGGGTAAGATACTGTTAATCCCCTGATAGAAGGGGCCTTACACTTTTGGAAGCGATGCAACTTTCCCTCACGTGTTTTGGAGGCAAGTGAGCCATGGGAGAACGTTTGAAAGACAAAGCGGCCATCATTACCGGAGCCGGTGCTATTGGCCCCGGCATGGGCAACGGCAAGGCCACGGCCATTCTCTTTGCCCGGGAGGGCGCCAGGGTCATGGCGGTTGACATCAACCCGGAGGCCGCCGAAGAAACCAGAGGCATCATAGAGCAGGAAGGCGGCGAGTGCATCACCTTCCAGGCCGACGTTTCCAAAGCAAGTGACTGCCAGAAGATTATCGAGACCTGCATCGAAAAGTTCGGCCGTCTGGATATCCTTGATAACAA
>Ga0315545_1000672_pt1 | contig 35761 bp, 38 predicted proteins | sample SalMarSW160210MG_FD_203096 | JGI IMG/M metagenome (GOLD analysis project Ga0315545, IMG submission 203096) | Salt marsh sediment microbial communities from the Plum Island Ecosystem LTER, Massachusetts, United States - Salt Marsh Sediment SW1602-10 ...
GACCGTGATGCCGGCCGTCTGGTTCAGGTTCCACGACCCCGGATTCACGAGGATGAACACCGGCACGTACTCCACCTCGTTGCAGTTGAGGTTCTCGTCCGGGTCGACCACCGTGATCGTCGCCGCCGTGTTGGCGTCCTTGTACACCTCCTGGCCCCACGCGATCGTCGCCTCGGTGTCGATGATCTTCATCATCGCCGTCGCCACGTCGGTCGCGTCGTTCGGGTCCTGGTACATCCCGATCAGGCTGTCCATGTTCTCGAACCGCCCGACCGTGTAGTCGGACTCCGCTGTGGTACCGTGGGGCAGCTGCCCGGTTCCAAGCTCCCCGTTCGCCCAAGCCGTGTCGGTGAACAGGCCACCCTGCCAGGCCAGGCTCTCGTCGAGCCAGCCCCGGTCGTCCGCGTAGTCCTGCACGCCGTCATTGGTGATCGGGACGTACATGTAGTGGCCCCACTGGAAGTCGTCCCCGTTGCTGTCGACCACGTGGGTGAAGACCTGGTACTCGTCAGGAGCCGCACCGACCGCGTAGCTCTCCCGCGTCCCCACCTGGAACGGACGGCTACTCACGAAGACACCGGTGTCCGCACCGGTCTCCTCGAAGTAGTCCCCGCACAGGTTGATGGTCCCTGTCGGCCCCGGATTGAAGTCCGGGCACTGGTACCAGATGATGTACGCCCCCGTCTTCGGGTCCATGATCTTGACATCCGTCGTGAACTTGTCCCGAATGTCGCAGTCGATGTTCTCGTCGTTGTCGATGACGACAATGAAAATCTCGTCACCTTCCTGGATGTTCGTCACCCGGTTCTGCCCGTTCCGATCGGACGAAAAGTACATCTGCGCGTCCGACGCCAAAGCGGGGAGGGTGAACAACGCCGCAACCAACAGCGTCACGACACTCCCTACCGCTAGTTTCCGTTTCAAGGCCGTACCTCCTTCGTTCTGTCTACCATTGGGGTGGTTTCCCCCTCACCAAACCTGTTCCCTGTCGTGCCCTGCAGTCGCACAACAGCCCTGTCTCTTATCTCAACATGCTCGCAAATCGTACCACTCTAGACGCAGATCGCGCAAGAAGTCAAGAGAACGTCTGGGCGGGGCCGTGAGCGGGCTGTCTGCACAAACGGAGACACCCGACCGTGATCCGCGTAACCGTTCGCGTCCCGTTCCCGTTCCGGGAAACGCCGTCCGACCGTTCCTCGGGGGAATGCAGACCCTCCTCGGTAGTCTACCTCTCTTCGAGGCGGTGGGCGGGTCACACCGAAGGGCAAGGCCCGAGGCTATCGATGTCCGCGGCTCACGCCGAGGCCGGGAACTCGGACGCGGTTCTCCAGCACGGTCAAGAGCCTCGACACGACGATGACGATTACCAGGTAGATCGCGGCAACGACGAGATACGCTTCGAAGGTACGTGCCGTGTTCAGCGCCACCTTCTTCCCGACGAACGTCAGCTCGGGAAGCGTGATGAAGTAGGCGAGCGACGAGTACTTGATGGAGTAGATCAGCTCGTTCGACCACGAGGGGATCACCAGCCGGAGCGCTTGCGGAAGGACGACGTAGATGATCGCTTTCGCCCGGCTCATGCCGATCGAGCGCGCCGCCATCATCTGACCGCTCCGCACCGCCTGGATCGCCCCGCGGAAGTACTCCGCCTGGTACGCCGCGCTGTTCAGCCCCAGCCCGATCACGGCCGCGACCAGCGGGGTCAGTCTGATGTTGACCATCGCGAGGTACGGGGGGAGCCCGTAGTAGACGATCAGCAACTGGACGAGCAGCGGCGTGCCGCGGAAGAACTGGATGTACCCGTTGGTCAGCCAGCGCACCGGGCGAGCCCCGTACACGCGCCCCAACGCCAGCAGGATCCCGACGAGGAGGCCCAAGACGATCGAGGCGGCCGTCAGCTCGAGCGTGGTCACCGTGGCGTCGAGAAGCCTAGGCAGGATGCTCGCCGCAAACTCGAAGAATCCCATCAACACCTACTCCCCGTACAACTCCGTGATCTTGTGGAGAAACTCCTTGGTTCGCGCCTCGCGTGGGTTCGTGAACAGCTGGCTCGGAGGCCCGTGCTCGAGGATCACGCCGCCCTCCATGAAGATGATCTCGTCGGCGACCGACCGCGCGAATCCCATCTCGTGGGAGACCACGAGCATCGTCATCCCCTCCCGTGCCAGGCTGATCATGACCGTGAGAACCTCGCCGATCAGCTCGGGATCGAGCGCCGAGGTCGGCTCATCGAACAGGATCAGCTGCGGGAACATCGCGAGCGCCCGGGCGATCGACACCCGCTGCTGCTGCCCCCCGGACAGCTCGGCCGGATGCGCGTCCGCCTTGTCGGCGAGTCCGACCCGTTCCAGCTCCTCGTGCGCCAGCCTCGTCGCGCTCGCCCTGTCCATCTTCTTTACCCGCATCGGCCCGATCCGCACGTTCTCCAGCGCCGTCAGATGGGTGAACAGGTTGAAGTCCTGGAAGACGAAGCCGATCTGCGCCCGGACCGCGTTGATGTCGCACTCCTTGCACGTAACCTCCGTGTCCCCCAGCCATACGTGTCCCGAATCGGGGATCGTCAGCTGGTTGATGCAGCGAAGTAGCGTGCTCTTACCGGTTCCCGAAGGACCGATGACCACTTTCGTCTCGCCCCGCGCCAACTGACAGGAAACCCCTCGAAGCACCTCGTTGGCCCCGTACGCCTTGTGGAGATCCTCCACGCGCAGGACCAGGTCGCTCGACGTCTCCACCGTCATCTTATCGCTTCACCTTTCCTCCGACCTCGAATCCCGGAAGCCGCAGCTGCCGCTCCAGGACGCCCAGTCCCCAGTTCCCGGCGTAGGTGAGGACGAGGAACAGCAACGCCGTGACCATCAACAGCAGCAGGATCCAGCGCGCGCCCTCCCGGTACTGCACCGTCGGCATCAACAGCGTCGTCTTCTTCATCATCTCGATCACCCCGATGGCGCTTGCCAGGGAGGTGTCCTTCAGGACGCTGGAGTATTCGTTCGTCCACGGCGGGATCGACAGACGGAACGCCTGCGGAAGCATGATGTGCAAGATCGCCTGCCACCTGCTCATGCCCATCGACCGGGCGGCGACCATCTGACCCGGGTTCACCGACTGGATCGCGCCCCGAAAAATCTGCGATTGGTACGCTGAAGACCGCAGCCCCAGGGCGATCAACGCGGACATGAACGTGGGTAGCAACACGTGGAACGATCGCGCCAGTCCGCTGTGGAAGATCAGGATCAACACCAGCGCCGGGATCCCTCGAAACAGCTGTTCGTACGCCTTGCAGAACCAGCGAAGCGGCCGGTACCCGTAGACCTGCGCGAACGCGATCGGAAAGCCGAGCAGAAGGCCCACGCCCAGCAGCCCCAACGTCAGGAAAATCGTGGTTGGCAGGCCGTCACGGATGATCGGCCAAATGCTGTGAAGAATCGTCTCCACGGATGGTCCGTCCCTTCCGGGATCAGAACGAGGGACGCAGGGCACATCCCGCGTCCCTCGCTCTTACGTAGTTCTCAGCTCGACGGATCTAGCAAGGCGGCCTACTGGTTGGCCAGGTCGGCCAGCGACTGGGCGAATCCGTCCACGTCGCCGGCTTCGAGCAGGTTTGCGCTCGCCTGCCAGGCGGCCTCGACCGCGGCCTGATCCGTTCCCATGTACGCCTTGATCAGATTGTCCCACGCCCCGGAGGCCTGCAGCTTCCGGATGCCGGAGTTGATCCTGGGCAGCAGCCCGTTCGGATCGCCCTCGGCGACGAAGAAGCCGAACTCCTCTCCGGTCACCACGATCCCGACGATTATGACGTCTTCTTCCACCAAGGCGCTCGCGCGGGCCGCCGGCTCGTCCTGGATGACGACCTCGATGTTGCCGTTGATCAGGTCGAGCACCGCCAGCGGATACAGCGGATACTCGGACAGGGCAACGTTGACACCTTCGTCGATGAGCCCTTGCATCCAGGCGGCTCCGGTCGTACCGACCTGAGCTCCGACCCTGTGGCCTTCGCCGAGCGCGGTGACGACGTTCAGTCCGGAATCGACGTGCACCATGATCGCCTGATCCGACGTCCAGTACGGATCGGAGAAGTCGACCTTCAGCTCGCGTGCCTCAGTGATCGTCGCGCCGGAGGCGCCGATGTCCGCGCGTCCGATCCCGACATCGTCGAAGATGATGTCCCAGTCGTAGCTCATGATCTCGATCTCGAACCCTTCGACGGCCGCAATGCAACGCATCGCGTCGAGATCGAACCCGTACAGGTTCCCGGCTGCATCGGCCCACTCGAACGGGGGCCACGTCGTATCCGATGCGACCGTATACGTCTCCGCCAGGCCCGCAAACGAGAGCAGCCCGACCAAGACAACGGCACCCAGCAATGCAAATCGTGCCTTCACTATACACCTCCTTGGAATCGAATCTATCACGATGGGAGGCCTTCCGTCAACGAGGCGGACCCGCGCATCGATTCATGGCTTGACGGAACGAAGCCAGCGCGCCGTCTCCCGCGGCGTGCGAAGGTGGATCAGCCGCAGGTGCCGGTTCTCGGGGCGGGAGAACAGCTCCGGATAGTTCCGCCGTCGCATCCAGTACGTCTTCAGGCACCAGATCAGGATCGATTCGCGCGAGAAGAAGGAGAGGTGGAACCGCTCGCGGCATCCGTCCCACAGCTCTTCCTGGGTGATCGATCGCCGGACCGTTCGCCACAGGAGCCGGCCGAAGACGCGGGGAAAGGAGTAGTCGAGCCAGACGATCGTGTCGGCCCGCGGCCAGACGATCGGACGGGTCCGGCTGTAGTTCCCGTCGAGGACCCATCGGTCGCCGCGCGTCGCCCCGTCGACTCGGGGAAGGAACTCCTCATCCGGCGTCTGCCCCCAGTCCGGCTTCCAGAAGAGGGCATCGAGCTCGACGTACCGGAGGCCGAGCCGTTCGGCGATCTGGCGCGCGACGGTCGTCTTCCCCGAGCCGGTCGTGCCGACCACGTTGATCCGCCGACCCGGCTGTTGATGCTCGTGCGCCCGCATTCAACCCTCCCCGAACGAAGACCCGTTCGAAGGGCCATCATGGCGGACGCTGCATCTCCCCGCAACCGACGACGGAGCGCGGGGCCGACTCTACGGCTCGGACTCGTCGCTCGGGCGGCCGACCGGTGCGAGGTACAGCGGGATCTCGTCGTGCCCGTCGACGCCGAGCAGCGCGTCGAGCTGGTCCTGCTGGTATGCGACCGTCGCGCAGGTCCCGAGGCCGATCACCTCGCAGGCCAGATACAGGTTCTGGCAGATGTGGCCGACGGAGATCAGGATGTCCTTCAGGCAGTCGTCGCCGTATCGGTACTCCGTGCGGGCCGGCCGCGCTGTCCAGACGAACACCGCCGCCGCCTTCCCGACGTACGGTTGGCCGTTCGCGGCCGCGGTCAGCCGACGCGGGAGGTCGGCCCACAGGCCGGGCAGCGGGAGCAGCTTGTGCTCGATCGCGAGATACCGGTAGATCCCCGGCTCCAGGCCGTCGATCCGGTGCGCAGCAACGTACGTCTCGAACGGATGCATCCCGCCGCCGGATGGGACGTTCCGCAGGGTAACGAGGCCATCGCGGATCAGGCCGCGGACGCCCTGAGTCGCCCACAGCAGGAACGCCAGCTCGCGCAGCGACATCGGCTCGTCGGAGAACAGCCGCCGGCTTTCCCGATCCGCGATCGCGTCGACGAACGCGGTCTTGGAGATCGTCCGGCACGCTTCGTGGGAGGGGAGATCGATCAGCTCGGCCTCCTGCGGGTACGGCTTCTCGATCGGAGGGATCGGCAGCTCCTTCATCATGGGCGTCTCCATCTCCGTCATCCCCGGCAGCGTCTGGTTCCTGAAGTACTTGCGGTAGCTGCTCAACGTCGACCTCCCGAACGGCTGGTTGTAATCGTAGGTGGCGTCCCCCGCCGGCGCGGTTCACTGCGATCCGAAAGAAAACGGCCACGAGCCGCGAGAACCCGTGGCCGTCCGCTAGGAGGTTCCGGCAGCGGGGCTAGAGCCCCGTTCCTTCGATCCGAATCGTTCCGTTGCTCGTGCGCAGGACGAACTCCGCGACCGCCGGCGGATTCAGCTCCGCGATCCACTCGTCGCCCTGGGTGTCGCCGACGAGGGGCAGGGTGGAGCGGATCCTCCCGCTGCTCGTCCCCGCGACGAACGCGATCGACGCGTCGGTCGGGACGCGGACGGTGATGCTCCCGTTGCTCGTCCGGAGTCGGTTGCTCCCGGTCGCCGGCGCGCCGATGTAGTGCACGCTCCCGTTGCTCGTCTCGGCGTCGACCGATCCGGTGACCTCCTCGATCCACACCTCGCCGTTCGACGTATCGAGCCGAAGATCCCCCACGAACCGGACGATCTCGATCCGACCGTTGCTCGTGTCGACGTTCAGCGACCCCGACGAATCGTAGACGTCGATCGCGCCGTTCGACGTGTCGAGGCGGATCGTCCCGTCGATGTCCTCGACGGTGATCGCGCCGTTCGACGTATCGACCTCGACCCGCGTCTCGATCGGAACGAGCACGTCGAAGTCGACGCCGGAGTACCGACGAACGTCGTTGTCCTGCTCGCTCGCGAGGTACCGGGCGGTGATCCGATTCCCGGTCTGCTCGGCGTGATAGACGATCCGATCGACGCGGTCCTGCGCCTCTTCGAGCGTTTCGCCCTTGCTCCGCAGCGTGATCGTGACCGACACGGCCTCGATCCCCTCCACGCCCTGAACCGTCACCCCACCGTTCGACGTGTCGACGTCGAGGGTCACCGGGGCCTCGAACGGCAGCTCGACCGTCTCCACCTTCGACGCGTCGACGTTGGACGCGCCGAACACGCCGGCCACGTCCTCCTCCTCGCAGCCGCCGAGGAAGAGGGCCGCCGCGAGCAGCCCGAGGATCCCCAGCGCCGTCCATTTCGTTCTCTTCTTCATGCCCTCACCTCACGATACGATCAGAGGGTCCCGAGGATCTCGATCCCTCCGTTGCTCGTCACGAGCGTCAGCGTGCCGGTCGCCGGCGGGTTGAGCACGGCGCTCCATTCCTTCCCCTCCGTGTCCCCGATCAGCGGCAGATTCGTACCGATCGACGCGCTGCTCGTCCGCGCCTCGATCATCATCGACAAGTCCGCGGGCAGGGCGACGTCGATCCGACCGTTGCTCGTCGCCATCCGATGATCGATCCCTTCGGCGAGCGCGCCGGTGAACGCGATCCGGCCGTTCGACGTCTGCGCGTCGACGATCCCGTCGACCTCCTCCATCTCGATGCGGCCGTTGCTCGTATCGAGCTCGAGGATCCCCTCGAACCGAGCGACCGTGATCTGCCCGTTGCTCGTCGATGCGTGCACCTCGCCGAGTCCGTCCGTTACCTCGATCGCCCCGTTGCTCGTGTCGAGCACGAGGATCCCCGTCACTTCGGCGACCCCGATTCTCCCGTTCGAGGTGTCGATCGACACGTCGGCCGTCGTCGGCACGGTGATCTCGAAGTCGACGCCGGTGTAGCGGCGCACGTCCCACGGGTGCGCGCTCGCGTCGTAGCTAAGCACCACTTGATTCCCATTGTGGATCATGTCGACGACGACCTGCGCAGTGCGGCCCGCCGCTTCGATCTGCGAGTCGCCGCGCGACCGGATCGTCGCGATCACCTCGACGCTCGTCTGTCCCTCGACGCCTCGCACCGACACCCGCCCGTTCGACGTCGACACGTCGAGATCTGCGGCGGCTGTCACGGCGAAGCTCCCTTCCAGGGTTCGCGTTGCCTCGTAGATCGGAAGCCCGACGCACCCGCCCAGGGCGAACGCCGCAGCGATCAGCGCGACCAGCCCCGTCCAAAGAATCGCTCTTCGTTTCATCGTGTCCTCCATGGTTTCGTCTGTCTCAGGCCCGCGCCTCTACAACCGCCCGCCGATGATCTGCCAGATCAGCGTCGCCGAGAAGAAGAGCCCCACGCCGCGCGACGTCCAGCTTCGCGTGCCCGTCCACAGGCGATACGCCCAGTAGCCGACGAGCGCCACCAACAGGATCCGGACGACGATCAAGAACGCTTGGGTCATGCCTCCACCTCCTGCCAGATCCGACCGGCGACCGCCAACAGCACCACCGCCAGCGCTAGCATGATCAGCAGCGGCTCGATCGGCACGCCGTTGTACATGATCTCGTTGAACTGCATCGTGGTTTCCGGGTCCGGTTGGCCGAACCGCTCGAACAGCGCCGCCGGCGCGTTCGCGAACAGCCGCCAGCCGGGGAGCGAGTACGCCACCCGCACGATCCCGTCGACCAGCCACCGGAACGCGAACGGCGTCCCGACGATCATCACCGTCCCCGGAACCCACCCGGGCCCGGAGATCCGGTGCGCGCTGATGAAGACCATCAGCAAGAGCGTCCACGCCATCAGCGGCAGGACCGTCACGGAGATCGCGTAGAAAGGCACCGCGAGGATCAGCTCGACCAGCGTCCTCGGATCGAGGTGGATCCCGGCGAGCGCCATGATCCACCAGTAGAGGAACCCGATCGTGATGAAGTAGGCGAACGCCACGCCGGCCGCGTACAGGTACCGCGCCGCGATGTGCGTGTAGCCGCTCGGTGGCGTCAGGAGCAGCACTTGGTACTGCCCGTGCCGCGTCTCCGCGCGGATTCGCCCGATCATCAGGCAGAGGACGAGCGCGCCAATCGCGCAGGCCATCGCCAACAGTCCACCGCGGATCCCCAGCCGCTCGCCGACCTCCATCACGCGGACCTGCTTGATCCCCCACGCCCAGAACGCGAGCGAGCCGAGGAGCGAGATCGACCAGACCCAGCTTCGCCGGTGCTCGAGCCAGAGGAGTGTCTTGAAGCCCTTCATGCGAGCACCTCCTTGAAGGTCTGGACCACGCTCTTGCCTTGCTCGCGGAGCTCCTCCGTCCGTGCGTCGAGAGCCAGCCGCCCTTCGCGCAGGTAGACCGCGCGCTCGAACAGCCCCTCCGCCTCGGCGACCTCGTGGGTCGACAGGAGGATCGTCTCGTCGGTGTGCCATTCGCGGACGAGCGAGGTCAGGACCTTCTCCCGCGAGATCAGATCGATTCCCGCGAGCGGCTCGTCGAGCAGGTACAGCTTCGCGCTTCTCGCCAGGGCCATCGCCAGGCGGAGCCGCCCGCGCTCGCCCTTCGACATCGCCTTCGTCTTCCGCCGCGGGACCGCGAGCACGTCGAGCAGCTCGTGGAACCGGACCGTGTCGAAGTCCGGGTACAACCCCTCCATGAACCGACAGGCGTCGGCCGGCGTCATCCACGGCCAGAGCGTGTCCGTCTCGCCGAGGAAGACGACGCGGGATCGAACCCCGCGCGGCGCAGCGCCGAAGACGGTGATCGTCCCCGCGGTGGGGAAGAGGAGGCCGGCGACCAGCTTCAGCATCGTCGACTTCCCGCTCCCGTTCAGGCCGAGTACCCCGACGATCTCCCCCCCGGGGAAGTCGAGGGTCAGGTCCCGCACGCCGTCGGTCGTCCGGTACCGCTTGGTGACGTTCTCCAATCTAGCCAGCATCCCATGCCTCCTTCAGCGCGGCCATCGCCTCTTCCGAACCGACGCCGAGCCGCCTCGCCTCGTTCACGAACGTCTCCGCGATCTTCTGCAGCATGTCCTTCCTCATGGCTTCCACCGGCGCATCCTCCCTCACGAACGTTCCGAGTCCGCGTCGCTTCTCGATGATCCCCTGCGCCTCGAGCTGTCCGTAGGCGTGGACGATCGTGTTCGGATTCACACTCAGCGTCCCCGCCAGGTCGCGGGCCGAGGGCAGCTTCTCGCCGGGACGCAGGTCGCCGCGCGCCAACTGCTCGCGCACGTTCTTCCCGATCTGTTCGAAGATCGGGCCCGCGTCCATGTCGAGGCTCCAAGCGTCCTTGTTCGTCATCTCTTCAACCTCGCCCGTTCCATAGACCCCTCATTCCCTTCGCCTTCCTCCGCTCCGTCGCGGATCATTCGATTCGGTCGTACGTGCCCACCCGCTCTCCGCCGTACTCGACGAACGCGCTTTCGAACGGCCCTTCCGCTTCCTCGGCGACCAGGAATAGGTCCGGGTTCTCGGAGGAAGCCAGCCGGAACGGCGTCTCCGGGTGGAACTCCTGGCACTCGTCGACCGCGGTCACGCCGAGGATCCGACCTCCGTCGACGAACATCTCGACCTCCAGGGGAAGGCCCGACTCGGCGTCCTCCGGCCGCAGGGCGAAGCGGCCGACCCACCGCGCCGCCTCGGCCTCGCTCAGCGAGATCGATTCGGTCTCGGGCGGCCGAGGCCCGGGCCGACCGACCACGTACAGGTCGTTCGCCGTCCGGTGGCCCGAAGACCGGAACGCCTCCATGTGGACCCTCAGCAGTCGGGACGTCAGATCGGACCGCCCCACGCCGCCGTACAGCTTCCGATAGGTCCACAGCTCCCCTTCGTACAGATCGCGAAGCTCCGGCTCGGCGATCTCGGCGAGCCGGGCGACCAGCGTCGCCTCGTCCGCCGTCCAGTCGATCTCCGGAAGCGGCTCGTCGTACCGCGGCCGGAGCACGAGCTCCTTGAAGAACGCCAGCGCGAGCGGAGAGCCGAGGACGCTCACGTCCTCCAGTCCGAGGCCGAACGGCCGGCTCAGGTTCTGGCTGTTCGCCAGGACGACGAACGTCAGTCCCTCGTCCGGGACCGTCAGGAAAAGCGACGAGTACGCGCCGTAGCCGTAGTGCCAGATCAGCTCCGTCTCCCCGTACCGCTCGGTGAACCAGCCGAGGCCGTACGGCCCGTCCGCGCCGGAGTTGAGCGCCGTCGGGGTGAACATCTCCGCCTTCGTCCCGGCCGAGACCAGGTCGTCGGATTCGATCGCCGAGGCGAACTTCGCCAGGTCGACCACGGTCGAGATCAAGCCGGCCGCGGCGTTGGCGTAGCTCGGCACCGGGACCGGATACACCTCGTAATCTTGATCGTACGCATACGGCACCGCCGACGCCCGGTAGACGTGCTCGAACGCCCGCTCCGGATCGTCCGGCGCCAGTCTCGACAGGTAGTAGGCGAGGCCGCAGCCGCCGACGTTCAGCGCCGTGTCGTTCATCCCGAGCGGATCGAGGATCTCCGTCCGAAGCACCCGCCGGAACGGCTCGCCGTACAGTTGCTCGATGACCGTCGTCAGCAGCGAGTAGCGGTTGCCGCTGTACTGGTAGTGGCTGCCCGGGATGCCTTCCGACGTGTGCGAAAGCAGATGTCGGACCGTGATCGCGTCGTTTCCGAGGTCGATGCCGAAGTCGGCGATCGGCGCGTTCAGGTCAAGCGCTCCCGACTCGACCTTCCTCATGAGCAGAAACGCCGCGAACGGCTTCGTCACCGAGGCGAGGCCGTACGGCGTCTCCGCCGTCGCCTCGATCCCGTGCTCCACGTCGGCGGTCCCGAAGCCACGCGCCCAGATCAGATCTCCATTGTGGATCACGGCGGCCGAGAGGCCGGGGATCTCGAGCGCCTCCCGGAGCGATTCCACCTTCGATTCGAGGCGGTCGAGCGCCTCGCGTTGGGCCGCGGCCGCGGCGAGGATCGTCGCCTCCTCCGCCTCCGTCGTTGGCTCCGAACGACCGCAGCCGAGGAGGACGAGGGACGCTCCTAGAAGCATAACGAGCAGACACAGCGCTGCTACGTATCGCACGATTCTCTCTTTCCTTTCTGGAATTCCACCTGTACGCATCGTGAGCGACCTCCCGGGATTCATCGTCATGGTGTGCTAGTGTACTAATACACCTAAGGGTTGTCAAGAGGGTCTCGCTCCAGCGACTCGGAAGGAGCGAGCCCTTGCACGAAGGACCCACCGGAAACCGTCCTTCGTGTGGCGGGTTGTGGCTTCGACGATGGGATCAGCCGAGCCGTAGACGAAGACACCGCTACTTGGCTGCCTTCGTCTGCTTGGATCTCGGAGAGTAGTGTGCAAGCCCTTGCACAAAGGCACGGGGGACTCGGCTGCCTTCGTCTGGTGGGATTCGTAATTCCAGGAGAACTGATCCCCGAACTCCCACTGGGCGCGTTGGCGTAGCACGGTATCCGTGCTATCATGCGAGCGTGATCCAGTCGTTCACGAACGAGGCTCGATCTACTCGATTCGGTCGCGCGGCCCGGCGAACGTCGAGATCGTGGACTACCACAAGTAGGAGGTGGCAACCCCATGGTGAGGATACCGTCGCATCGGGAGCCGACGCACCCGGGCGAGATGCTCTTGGAGGAGTTCCTGAAGCCGATGGGCCTGTCGCAGCGCGACCTGGCGCTCGGAATCCATGTGCCGTACCAGCGCGTGAACGAGCTCGTCAACCGGCGCCGCGGGGTCTCGCCGAGCACCGCTGCGCGGCTCGCGAGGTACTTCGGTAACACCCCGGACTTCTGGCTCTCGCTGCAGCAGCGGTGGGATCTCTACTGGGCTGAGAAGAACGAAGCGAGAGAGCTCGACCGCATCGAGCCGGTTCGCACGGGCGACCGCTGACCGGCGTGACCCGCCTGTTGGTGAATCGCTTCGTCTTCGTTAGGATCACGTTGAATCGGTTCGACCAGGACAACAGGACCGGTAACGACCTCGGAAGGGCGCGATGACAGCACCGAAGGAAGTCAAGCGACTCGTCGAGCGGTTCCGTGAAAACCGCGAGGCGTACCTATCGAGCGAGTACAACGAGACGCAGCTTCGGCGGGAGTTCCTCGATCCGTTCTTCAAGGCGCTCGGCTGGGACGTCGACAACGAGCAGGGTTACGCCGAGGCGTACAAGGACGTCGTCCACGAGGACGCGATCAAGGTTGGCGGCGCTAGCACCGTTAGGCGATGAATGAGTTGCAGCCGCTCATTGGCATTCAACCAGAGGCACTATCTTTCTCCGCTTTTCATGACGAGAGCGGCACTTACACACCCGAAGGTCGTGATCGTTGGGTGTTTCATGGCGTGATGTTTCTCCGCGATTTCGAGAAAGATCAGACGATAAAGGCGCTTCGGCGTATTCGCGATGAGACTGGCTACTACGGAGAGATTCACTACAAGTGTCTAGGAAGGAATCCGTGGGGACGAGCGAATCGTTGTGCTACGGGTTGGCTAGATCTCTATGCCAGGAGCTTGAGCAGCGAATGCAGATTCTACTGTCTAGGAGTGGATACGTCCTCGCCTAGTTTCGACCCAAGCCGATTTGGTGAGCCGTATCATGCGTACAACAGGTTTGCTCGAATGTCTATCGAAAACGCAGTCCCGTGGTTCCTGAGCTCCTTCGAAAGGATCGAACTGACGTTCTACTCGGATGCAAAGTCTCGGAAGCTCGGAGACAACTTCGAGGCCTATCTTCCCGCTGCTGTGTGCGAGAGTCTGTTGAAGAAGCGGGAGGCGAAACCTTCCTTATACCCTGCCGTCACCTCCTACAGCCCGGAGGTGATATGCTTAGAGTCTGATCCTAAGAAGGTTGACCCTCGCTACAAGGACGAATGCGACTTCATCCAGCTGGTGGATCTGCTGACCTCATGCATTGCGCAGGCAGTGACAGCTCGCTCGAGGCGCAAAGGGAAAGTGAGTCTGGCTGAGATTGTTGGCCGGTGGATTCTGGATGTGCGCAAACCTCCGTGGCTCCAAACACAGGAGCTTCATCGGCGTTTCTGCCTGAGTTGTTTCCCAGATGAGAATGGTGGTTTCTACGATCCTACGCTTGGAGTTGAGGTCGAGAAGACGCTTCCATTGTTCGATGAGCAAAACGAGTAGGAGGCAAGGATACACTACGAATGAAAGCGGACTGGAGCGTGCCGTGCGGCGGGACTTCCGCCCCACGGTTCGAGGAAATCGCTACACGCTTCGGCGTAACGATCTTCACCGAGCACGTCGGTCGCCTGTCGCTCGATGAGACGGACCAAACAATCGCCGACGCGTCTGCTGGAGGCGAAGGCCTCATGACGAGCCAGATCGTCAGAACCGAGAATTCTGGGGCATGGTACGAAACGACCCCTTGGGGCCCCACAGAACGGGTATTGCATCCCGAGAACTCCTAGGCGAGTATGAGCCAGAATGGTGATGTAAGATAAGCAGACAGCCTTGCATAGTAGTGGAGTGAGGGCTATAATGCGGTGAGATGCGAGCAGCTAAAGCGGTTGCGGTGGGTGCTGCAGTTCTTACGGTGCTGACTGGGCTTGCTGGTTGCCTAACGCCAATCACGCCGACTCCGGCTGAGGCAAGACCACAAGTAACCTCCGTGGAGTTCCCGAGTCGCGTAGTAGCTGACGACAGCAGGAACTCAGGGACAATCGGTTTTACGGACGCGCAAGGAGACGTTGTGCGGGTCATTCTCTCGTGCCGCGGTGAGACAACAGGCTCCTGGGACCCGGAAGTCCAAGGTCAAACGGTTGGCACAATAGAGTTTTGGTACTCAGTCTCGAATCCCGGGAGTTACACAGTCACAGTGGAACTAGTCGATGCCGAGGGACGACAGAGCAATGCATACCCCTTCACATTCCAAGCCGATGCTGCGCCCCCAATCCCCGTCTCCGCTCAACAGCTGCTTGATGAGTACGACGCGAATGAGGTTGCTGCCCAGCTGAAGTACCAATACAAGCAGGTCGCCGTCAGCGGCTATGTGGATAGTATCAACGTGAACAGCATCACTGGCGAGCCATACGTGAATCTCGTCGGCTCCCCTGGAGAATGGACCCTATGCTGGGTTCGCTGCACTTTCCCGCCTTCAGCTCAAACTACGTTGGCGACACTGCGCGAAGGTGAGTACGTTACAATCATCGGGACCTGTACACACTACATCCTCGGCTCCGTAATGGTTGATGGCTGCCATTTCTAGTCTTCAGGTAGCGAATTCAGGGACATCGTACGAAACTGCCCCTTGGAGTTCCTCGGAATGAGTATTGCGTCCCCAGAACTCACCAAGGCTGCAATCTGCGTTCCTGAAGGGGAAGCCGCAGGTCCCGCAACAGAAGACGGCTACTGTTGCGTGTCTGTTGCCTCCTCTCTCGCTATGTTATCTAGGCAGTGCCGTCGTGCCTCCTTGCCGGAGGTAAAGCCAGGACTTGTTTCTTTCGTGGACTCATAGGACGGCCCGATCCAATGATAGAGACCATCTGACTGCAACTTGCCCACTTCGTATTCATCTGGAAGTTGCTGGTGTCCGGAAAACGTAATGACGTCGAACCCGTAGTGTTCGCTAAGAGACCGAATTCTCGCCATTCTCTCAGGGCTAACGCGGTATCCAGGCATGTTTTTCCCCTCCTGTGTCCTATCGGCTGACCTATCCCACGTGCTAGTTCCGCTTCTCAAGCGAGTCTAGTGTGTCCCGATTGGTGATCGGGCGGGTCAGTGGATCAACTCCGATCGCTGCTCTCGTCTTACGGGATGGGTGTGTAGCACCCATGTCTTTCGCCTACCCCCCGACAGATAGCCGCTACTCCGCGGACTATGGCGGGTCCGGTTGCATCCAGCCCTTCGTTGCTCCTTCGCGAATGATCTCGTCTATCGTGCTCAAGGGCACGCGATAGGTTTGCGCGGCGGCCTGTTTCGCCTGCTGGTTCCACTCGTTGGAGTCCGGGTTCTGATCCTGCACTGCGATAAGATCATAGAAGATCTTCTGGCGCGTATATGTAGATAGGGAAGGCGTTTGAGGGGTCGACCTAGAGGAGTCAGGTATAGCGACCTCTAGGCTGATTGCAAACAGCACTAGCGCGGCAGTTAAGGCAGCAAGGATACCACACCACCTTCGCTTAGCTGGTGTCGGATGTTTGAGTCCTTTCCCAGTCTTAGCCACATACACGAGCCAACCACTAAGCCCGAAACCCATGACTACTGCCAGGAGTACGTCACCGATTGCTCTCACCTCCCTGGACCTGTCAGTCTAGCATCTCCGCCTTTCGCATGTCGAACAGGCGGAAGGCGCGTTGTCAATCGACTGAGACAACCGCTAGTGGCCTTGATCGCCTCGACGGGGAGTTGGAATTCCGGGGACATAGTACGCAACTGCACCTTGGAGCCCCGCGGAATGAGTATTGCGCTCCCAGAACTCCCGCAGCGATGGTGGACCTGGTGCTGGCTAGCTGCGCAGCCTAAGCAGCATCATTGAGGATCTTCACGACTTGTGACGCCATCGCAGCGCATTCCAAGGGCAACTCTGGGTTGTCTTCCAGTTGGTTAGCATAATCCGCGGCGTGGCGCTTGCTGCAAAGTCGAACTAGATGGCCACCAACCTTGCGAAGCTGCCTCTTGCTAGGAGGTTGGGCTTCATACCAGCCAGAAATGTCGCCATGCTCCACGTCGCCCCTAAGCCCCCTGATATATGCTCCGTCCACAGCTTTGATATGGTCGAAAGCCAAGTTGTATGCTGCGTAGTATGCTCTGCTTATTGCTGTCCGATCCTTTGCCTCATCGCAGTAGCTCTTGTCTCCAAAGCCTATGAGATCGTCGGCCAAGTACAGGTAATGCCGCCAGTCGAACTGGGGTCTCATGCTATGCAAGTGTTGGTATCATCCGTGCCCTGACATCGTATGGCTGATCCAGCCACCAACCATTGTCAAGCACATCTAACCGCTCGACTGCCTCAACAGCAGGGAGTGCTGTCTTGATTTCTACGAAGAGACGAGGCAAACCATCACAGGAACCTGCTGAATCGAGCCGAATCACTCCCCGGGCCTCTCCAAACACAGTCGCTATCTGCTCTTGCGCCTCTATCAGCACTCGTTCCAGAATCGGGAAGAGCGCGATGTATGCCTCGATACTGTCTAGGTCCTCGATTTCACACCATTCTTGCAGCCGGGAGATCGCCGCATCACAAGGCCTAAACAAGCTGGTCTCCCACACATTGGTCGTTCGGTGCGATGTGTCGATAGTGGCGTGGTCGTCCAGAATCGAATCCGGCATGATCCGAACATCGCGCATAGCATCTATCCGCCTTCGCAGATCCACAGTTGGAGTCATTCCTTTTCCGCCTTCTCGAAGACCTCGTTGGCCTTGTCGATAAGGAACTGCCCGATGGACCTTGCGATATCTGGGCGCATGACGACCCCGAACTGCAAGATCCTGTCGATCGACTCAGAGGATGGAGTGCGCTCCTCTTTTGTGATTTTGCCGTCCTTCTCAGCCTCGATGTCCATATACTCTGGGTTCCTGCGGTTGTCGACGTAGAAATCGACGATGATCTCCTTTTGTGGAGACACGCCGCCCCAGGCTCCAGTGGCCGGCACAAGCTTATACCAATCAGCTTCAGAAAAGATGATGCGAGCCTTGGCCTTGCTATGCTTCTGCTCTGCCACGGCGACACCTCCTGTTGCGGAGGATAGCATGAAGCGTCCTTTATAACAATGTCGCGTGGTCCACCGTGGATGAGATCGCACAGCCGCGGGGTCAAGTCTTGCAATCCAGCACTAGGATCTAGCACACCGATCTGGCGGGATCCCGGCCCTAGCTGATGATTTCGTTCAAGCCATCGATGAGCCGGCTGAGCTGCTCAGGAGGGAGCGTATCGATCAGGTCTCCGATTCGATCTGCGGAGAGCGTGCGAATCTGGCTGATCTTGACCCAAGAGCGCTTCGGGAGGGTACTCGATAGAAGTTCCATGGTTAGTGGGAACTCTGCGCGCTGAGGCTGGCTCGTGATCGCCATGGCGATCACGGTGCCCGATCGATCGTTGAACACGTCGTGACTGAGGATGACGACGGGACGGGTTCCTCCTTGCTCGTGTCCGCGGACAGGATTGAGGTCGGCCCAGCGGACTTCGCCCCTCAGTACTCCGGCCATTCCCTCAGCTCCGCGCTCAGCGCTTCCTCGGCCATGGCCTGCTCAGCCTTCGGGTCGAGTTTGGCGCACTCCTCGGCCAAACGGGTCTTCTTCAGTCGGTTGAGCTTCTCGGTCACAGCTTCCTGAATCGCGCGGCTCCGGCTCGGGAACACGTTGCTCTTGACGAGTTCGTCGAGTTGTTCGAGGGTCGCCTTCTCGATGCTAATCGCGACTTTGGCCATGCTCATCCGGATCACCGGTAATACCTTGCGTCATACCGGCGTAGTTGTCAACCACGCGCAGCCCCGCAGTCCGGGGGAATCGGGGGACACGTACCCCATTCCCCACGACGAGACGGCTAGGCGCCAACAAAAAACAGCAATAGAAGGCGTCTTGTGGACCAAACCCTAGCCCTCTCGCATCGCCCCAAAGGCAGCGACGTTCTCACCCAGCTACTCGACGCGGATGGTGAACTGTACGGAGTCCTCCTGTAGGCCCGTTTCCTGGTCGAAGCGAACGAACCGAAGGACACTCTCGCCTTCTTCCAGCGCTCGGAATCGGAAGACGTGGGTTCCACTTCCCTCTGCAATCGGCTTCAGGTCACCGTAGAAGGCGGTGTCGATGAATTGCAGTGTCCCCCCCCGGCATCCAAGCGCCACAGGCTGCCGGTCAACTCATCGGGCGAGCCTCCGCGCAGCTGGACGACGAGGAATCCTCCGCTTGGCACTCGGAAGCGCCCCCCAGCGTCGTTCTCATCGAGAGAGAAGACCTCTTCCGGGAGCCTGACCTCGGCGAGCTCGTAGTCCACCGAGTTCAGAACGTGCTTCACGACGCCGATCCCCGGCGCGAACCACAAGTACTGCTCAGGACCGATGAAGAGGCGCGGGCCCGCGCCGATGACCTTGTAGTGCACGCGCCAACTCCCGAGGAAGATGGCCGGAAGAGATCCAAGGAGGGTCCTCACCTGGCCGGATTCGATTGCGACGACTTCCTTGTGATAGACGTAGGCCTCCACCGTCCCTCCGCCGGATGAGATCGGGGGACACAAACCGCAATTACGGGTTCCGCGGCACAGTACCCAACTTGCCAGCTTCGAGCTGCTTTCCTTTGGGTGCAGCGAGCGCCCTGCAGCACCGAACTGCGCTGCCCGACCCTGAGTGCAATGACTGCACGACGGGGCCGATGGCGTTCGCTCTTAGGAAGCCGGTACGGAACCGTAGTCCGGTTCGGTCCGTCTACGAGCCGAGCTTCTCCTCGATGTAGTCATCGACCGCGCGCTCCAGGATCGGCATCGGCAGCGCGCCGTTACGCAGCACGACGTCATGGAACTCCTCGAGAACGAACGCGTCTCCGAGGGCCGCCTCGGCCTCGGAGCGAAAACGAAGGACGTGGTGTGTGCCCAATGCGTAGGCCGATATCTCCCACCCCAGAGCAGACTGCCTTCTCTCGATCATCTCGGTCACCGCGTAGTCCATGAGGTCCGGGTAGTGCTCCAGAATGAATGCCCCCGCTGTCTCATCGGACCAACGCAATTCCTGGATTCCGGTCTCCAGGGCGAGTTCGAGCCACCACTGGTAGTCCTCGAGAAGCAGGCGGACGTGCGAAAGCTCGACACGCGGGTACCAGCCCGACTCGTCGGCCAGATGCTCGCAGTATCGAGCCCATCCTTCGATGTATGAAGAATCGTGGAACCAGGGCTCTGGTTGATGGAGGACGGTGACGAAAAAGGGGAGGTTTGACTCTCGGCTGGTGGCCAGTTGCACGTGATGGCCGGGCCAAGCTTCGTGACAGGTAATCCAGGCGACGTCGAGCTCGCTCTGGTTGGGGTAGCTTGTATTGACGTAGAACGTCGCCGGCTGCAGGCCGTCGAAAGACTGCGGGACCAACTGGTAGTATCCCCTCTCGCCGGCCACGACTTCGAGCGGCGTCGTCGGAAGGGTGTCAAAGGCCTCCGGGACCCGCGCCTCCAGCGTCCGGACCATATCGAGGAACGCGGATCGGATCGCCGCGGATCCGGAGTAGCTGTCGGCTAGCCCGCGGATGTCGTCCAGAAGAGTCGAAGCATCCTGGAAACCCGGCAGACCGACGGCTACCGATGCCTCGTCCATCTCGCCTTGCAGTCGATCGAGTTCGTCAAGAGCCAGCGCGTGGAGGTCCGCTGCGGTCGAGTCCATCTGAGCGTAGTGCCTCAGCATGAATCCGTAGTACGCTTCGCCTTCGGGGTACCGATACCATCCTCCCGAACTCGGCGCGGAATCGAGCAGAGAAGAAAGGTAGTCCGAGAACTCCCGGTAGGCGGGGACGAGGCTCTCCGAGAGCATGGCAAGCAGCCGATCCAGGAACACCTGCCGGCTGTCGCGATCCAACTCGTCGATGCCGCGCAGGCCCTGATCGAGCCGCTTGTACAACGGATTCGTGGTCCCCCGAGCGAAGGTGCGGCTCAGCGACCTCCTGCTGCTCCGCAACGCGGCGACCTGCGGAACCATCCCCAGGGACACGAGCTCGCCGATCTCGTCGCGCAGCTGGCTGAGTTGATGAGGTATGCTCGACGCCCGGTGGAGAAACGTCTCGACATCCGCGGCGCTCAGAAGCTCGTGGTTCGACTCTAAGACATCGAACAGATACGTTGGATAGGTCGAGTAGTAGTACAGCACATCGGGAGGAAAGGCGAAGACACGGGCTGCAACGACGGTCTCCCAGATCCACTCGTAGGCGTCGTAGAAGACCTGCTCCTGGTCGGAAAGAGAAGCTCGGTCGTAGCTCCGCAGGACGGAGAGAATGGCGTCAACGATCCGATCGGTCTCTTCACGATACGCGGCGGTGTAGTCATTGACCCCCGATTCCTCCATTCCGATGACGCGGGCGAGCCCGTTCTCGGTGACGACCTCGGGGAAGCGCTGAAGGTAGAGCAAGTAGGATTCGTCGAGGTATTCCCGGAACGAAAGGCCGTCCAAAGCCGTCGAGACGGATTCGGGCGTGGGCGGGCTCCAGGCCGGGACGAAGGCCGATTCCTGGCCCACGACAAGCAGGGACAGCGCAACGAGCATTGCACCCAACGACAGGAAGAGGCGCCGCAAGGCTCCGTCTTTCATACCATCCTCCTCCAGAGGGTCCGGGGACATCATATCCGGAGTTCCGGGGACGCAGCGCCGAACTCAGGCTAGGCCGTCGCGGTGGAGCAAGCGTCCAGTCAGTTCCTGGGAGTGCCCGACGGACCGAACTGGCGCGAGAGGAGGTAGAGCCGCGCGGCCTCCTCGATCTTGATCGCCGTTTCCAGCGCCTCGGCCGGGGTCGCCCCGACGGCGATGGCGCCGTGCTTCGCGATGAGGCACCCGCGGCCGTCGTCGAGGGCGTCGACCACAGCGCTCGCCAGCTCCCACGTCCCGGGCGGACGGTGCGTCGAGACCGGAAGCGCTTCGCCGAACAGGATCTTCCCTTCGTCGTGGAGGATCGGCAAAGCCGGAAGAGCGATCGCCGCGGCGGTGGCGGCCGGCGAGTGCGTGTGGACGATCGCGTGGACGTCGCCGCGCTGGGCGTAGATCGCGACGTGCATCCGCCACTCGGACGACGGCTCGCCCGTGCCCGACAGCCGGGCTCCGTCCTTGTCGATCTCGATCACCTGATCGGCCTCGAGCTCGGCGTACGGGACCCCGCTCGCGGTGATCAGCACGCGCTCCCCGAACCGCAACGAGACGTTGCCCGAGCTGCCGGTCACGAGACCGGCGGCGGCCATCGCGGCCGCGGTCGAGCGCACCGCTTCCCTCGCCTCGGCCAACCGCTCGTTCATTCGATCGCCTTTCGCCGGAAGTCGATCGGAGGGCGATGGACGCCGGTCTCGGTGACGATCGCCGTGATCAGCTCGGCCGGCGTGACGTCGAACGCCGGGTTCCAAGCCAACGCTCCGTCCGGCGCGAGGCGCACCCCGCGCACGGCGAGGACCTCGTCCTCGGCCCGCTCCTCGACCGGGATCGACGCTCCGGACGGCGTCGCCGGATCGATCGTCGACGTCGGGGCAACGTGGTACACCGGGATCCCGTGGTGGTTCGCCGCCACCGCGAGGGCGTACGTCCCGATCTTGTTGGCGGTGTCGCCGTTGGCGGCGATCCGATCGGCGCCGGCGAGCACCGCGTCGACCTCGCCGCGCGCCATGAGGTAGGCGGCGGCGCCGTCGGAGAGGAGCTTGAACGGGATCCCGTCCCGCAGAAGCTCCCACGCGGTCAGCCGGGCCCCTTGCAGCCGCGGCCGCGTCTCGCAGGCGTAGACGAATCCCAGCCGCCCGGCCTCATGCGCGGCGCGAAGCACGCCGTACGCCGTCCCGTACCCGCCGGTCGCCAGCGCGCCGGTGTTGCAGATCGTCAGGACGCGCGCCCCCTCCGGCAGGAGGTCGGCCCCGTGCCGGCCGAGCCGCCGGTTCGCCTCGATGTCCTCGGCGTGGATCCGACGCGCCTCGGCGAGAAGCGCCTCCCGGACGTCCTCAGCCGATCGCCCGTCGAGATTCTCGAAGACCCCGAGCATCCGATCGACGGCCCAGCCGAGGTTCACCGCCGTCGGCCGGGTCGACCGGAGCGCTTGGGCGGCGTGCTCCATGTCCTCGAGCGTCACCGTGGTGCCGGCGCGGTCGACCGCGAGCACCATCCCGTACGCGGCCGCGATCCCGATCGCCGGCGCGCCGCGAACCCGCATCGTCCGAATCGCCTCGGCGAGCTCCTCGACCGTCGTGAGACGCAGGACGACCGTACGCTCCGGAAGCTCGTTCTGGTCCAGCAGATCGACACCGCGGTCGCGGTAGACGACCGGGGCGAGCTCGCCCTCGAACTGCGGAACCGTTCGATCGATCATGATGTTCCGATGATAGCCGCTTTCACGGCGGGCGACCTTCCGGAGACGTCGACCGATGGGTGCTGAGACTGGGTCTCGGACGCCGCGCGAGGGGCGTCGGCATGGCCCGCTCCCCAACGTTACCACGCTGACAGGAGCGCGGTGCCCTTCCGTCGACTCGGCGTGACGCCGGGCCGTCCAGCGAAGTATGCACGTAGTGATTCTGGCGATCGACCGGATGAACTAGGCTGCCTCGGTTGTTTTCCGTAGCATAGATCCGTCGCTTGAAGGCGGAGGGCGCCACGCCCGCGGGTGAAGGAGTTGCGGCAGCCCGGGGTCGGCGGGTTTCCGGAAGCTGACACAAGTTCGGGCGTCCCGGCTTCGCCGCCCTGCATGCAGTGGAATGCCACGCCACGTGGCGTGTACCTGCGATCGAATGGAAAGGCGGTGAGCGATCGCGTGAGACGTTGCGCCGTGTGGATCGGGACGGCCCTGCTGGTCGTCGGTCTCTCCATCGGAGGCCAGGAGCCGGCGGTCCGCGAAGGGATCTTCGGCATCTCCGGGATCATCCCGGACAACTCGTACTTCGCGGAGCTGCGGGTCGACGTGGGCACCTCGGGGTTCTGGATCGGTGCGTCCCCGTCGTTCCTCGGCGGCCGCAAAGAGGCCCTGCACACCGAGCAGATGCGGGGGTTCGTCGAGCACGGGATCACCCCGATCGCGACGTTCTGGCTCGGCGACGTCGGGCCGGACGCGGCCGACGCGGCGGAGCGGATCGTTTCCCACTACAGCACGGGGCAGGGCGCGGTCGACGTCGGCGCTCCCGTGACGATCTGGGAGCTGGGCGACGAGCAGAACGGGACGTGGGGCACGTCGTGCGAGCCGGAGGAGTACGCTCGACGGGTGGCCCTGCTGGCTCCGGCGATCCGTCGCGGCTGCCCGTCGTGCCGGATCGTCCTGGGCGGTCTGCTCGACGGGCCGGAGATGGGCGACTGGGCGCTCGGACCGTACCTCGACCGGTTCCTCGCCGCCGGGGGCGGTGCGTGGATCGACGTCTACGCGTTTCACTACTACGGGTTGGCGCGCCCGCACCCGGCGTGGCCCGAGGCCCAGCTGTACGACTCGGCCATCGAGCTCGTGGCGACGGTGCGCCATCTGCTGGCCGATCACGGCCTGGGCGATCGGCCGATCTGGGTCACCGAGACGTCGACGTTCTCCGGGGGGATGGGAGCGATCGAGCAGTCGGAGAGCGATCAGGCGGCCGACCTGGTCAAGCGGTACGTGCTGTTGTGGTCGCTCGACGTCGATGTGGTGCAGTGGTGCTACCTCACCGAGCCGCAGTTCGAAGGGACCGGGGTCGGCTTCTTCGATCAGAGCGGCCTGATCTACGACGGGATCGGACCGTACGATCGAGGCGCCGGGGTCAAGAAGCGGGCCTACTTCGCCTACCTGCACATGATCGACCGGCTGCGCGGCGCCGAGCTGCTCGATCGCACGACGGAAGGCGGCCTGACGGTCGCCCGCTTCGTCGCCGACGGCGAGCCGGTCTCCGTGGTCTGGCAAGACCCGTGGGTACGCGACGGGTCGATCTGGGTCGACCCGGCGGGCGCGCTCGTCGTCGAGGACCTGTACGGCGAGCTGGTGGGCCACTACGACGATCGGTTCCGGCTCGATCCGACCCTCGAGCCGTTCTACTTGATCGGCCCGGTCGAGTCCGTGTCGACCTCCGCGCCCGTGCTGCAAAGCCCCGGCAGCTAGGGAGGCCCCGAATTCCACCCGTCCGCTGCACGGCGCGCTGCGGACCGGCGATCAATCGTACGCCCGGCGGACCTCCTCGGTCGCCAGCAGCTCCGATCGGTCCTTCATCCCCTCCCACGACGGGAGCTTTCTATGCACGGCGTAGTACTTCTGCGGAATCGGATGGGTCCCGATGACGACCGGCACCCCGTACCGCGATTCGATGTACTCCTTGAAGTACGCCTGCCGCGGACACGGCGGGTAGCCAACGACCAAGCCGGTCGCCAGATGGATGGCCTCGGCGCCGTTCCTGATCATCTCCTCCGGGACGTACTCGACGTTCCCCCCCGGACAGCCGCCGCAGGACGAGTAGCCGACGATCTCCAGCGGACCGCCCGCAGGATAGCGCGCGAATCCGCCCGCCCGTTCGCGCATCGCGCGGAGGCACTTGCCGCCGCCGCACGAGCGGTACCGATCGCAGATGATGATGCCGACCTTCACGTCATCGACCTCCCTGCGCAAAGTGTAGTCCGTCCGCGGACCGGGTTCGAGCCGGAGAGGTCGAGACAAGAGGAGGCCGCACGGCGATGACACCGACGCCGGGTCCCCGGCTACCGGGGTCGGCGCATCCAGCGCCACAGCCCAAGCAGCAGGCTCGCCCGCGGGACGCGGGCCATGTACGCCCGGTACGGCTCGCCAAACTTCGCCACCAGATCGCGATCGGCCTTGATCATTGTGAGGCGATTGACCGCGATGGCGATCCCGCCCGCGACCAGCGTCCCCCAGTGCTGCGTGATGCACATCACCGCCACGGCGAGGCAGTCGCCGGCGAGGAACTGCGGGTGGCGGACCACCGCGTACAGCCCGGTGGTCACCAGCTGCGTCGTGTGAACGTAGCTTCTCCTCTTGGCCACGCCGCCGTGACGGCGAAAGAGCAAGATCGGAAGCCAGCCGAGCACGGCCGAGACCGCGAACACCGCCCAGCCGAACAACACGAGCCCGCCGACGCGGCCCGACGGGAGCAGGAACAGCAGCGCGACCTGCACCGCCAGCGCGACGCCCAACACGACATACAGCGTCATCCAGCCGGCGCGGTCCCGGCCTCCCTTTGCCTCGGTCATCCCGGCCTCCGGATTGTCTATCTCGCGTGCTGTGCAGCGTAGCACGACCTCGGGGCGCATCCCAAACGCCGAAAGTCACAGAGGATCGGAGGTCGACCGTGGGCCGCGCGCGGACGGGGGGACCTCGTGACAGCTCTGTGGCCAACCGGTGTCGATAGGATCGAGCCGGATTGCATCGTGTCACCGACTCAAAGGCCGAACCGACGGGCTCGCGGCGCCTGTCACCTATGCTCTGTTCGCTCCGTCACTTGACATAGAGGAGGGGGTTTCCTCATCCTGGCGGCAAGCTTGCGGCGGGCGGCTGCGGGCTCACACCATGTTCGGAAGGAGCCAAGATGAAGGTCCTGACGTTCAACCTCCGGAACTACACCGACGATCACTGGGACGAGCGCCTGCCGTACATCGCGCAGGTCCTCACGGACCTCGAGCCGGACGCCGCCGCGTTTCAGGAGGTCCGCGGCCAGAACGACGACCCGTGCTGCCGGAACATGGCGCAACAGGTCCAGGCCCTCTGCTCGGGATATCCCTCGTTGGTCACGATCCCGGCGATGTGCTACGCGAGCCAGGCCGTCTGGGAGGGGCTGTCGATCCTGTCGAAGACCGCTCCCGCCGACTGGCTGTACCAGCAGTTGACGTGGCGGAAGGACGACATCGACCAGAATCGACGCGTCATGATATGGGCGAAGTACGTCGTCGACGGGCACCCCCTGTGGCTCTCGAACAACCACTTCGCCGTGCCGGACGACGCGGCCCAGCAGAAGCGCAACGTGACCGAGGTGCTGGCGGCGCTGGACAGCATCGTCGGCGGCCCGGCCCTGTTGGTCGGCGATCTGAACGCCACGCCGGACAGCGTCGTCTGGAGCAAGATCGACGAGGCCGGGTGGACCGATCTCTGGAAAGAGATCCACGACGGAGAGGCCGGCGGGACGTATCCGACCGAACGGACGGCGAAGGATGCGCCGCTCGACAAGCGGATCGACTACCAGTGGGCGAACGCCGCGTTCATGAACGCGGCCACGGGCACGACCATCGAGCGGGTCTTCACCGAGAAGGACCCGAAGACGGGGCTGTTCGCATCGGATCACCTCGGGGTCCTGACCGAATTCGCTTTCTGAGTCGTAGGGCCGCCCCGCATACCGACAACCGCGAAAGGCTCGAACAGCGCGGTTTCCGCCGACGTCACGGCCGCTTGCCTTCGGAGTCGGCTCCCCCTACCCTAGCCTTGGTGCTCAGGCAGAAAGGGGGACCCAGCGGTGCGATGGCTTCGAGTTGCCTTGGTCGTAGGGGTTCTGGTTTCCGGAGCGGTGGGCTTCCCGAGCGGGGTGCAAGGCGGCGTTGGGGGAAGCGACGCGTTCGACGCTGAGTTCGCCCTGATCCCCGCGGGAAGCTTCGAGATGGGGGACAGCTTCAACGAAGGGTGCTACGACGAGACCCCCGTGCACACGGTGACGGTCAGCGCCTTCTACATGGGGCGCTGCGAAGTCACCAACGACAAGATGGTGGAGGTCCTGCAGTGGGCCTACGACCACGACAGGATCGTAGTATCGGACTCGGCGGTGCAGAACGCCACGGGAGACCCGAAGAAGCTGCTGCACCTGGGCGAAGCGCAGTGCCGGATCACCTGGAACGGGCGAGCGTTCGGGATGAAGCCGGCGAAGGGCTCGGGATACCCCTGCGTGGAGGTGACGTGGTACGGCGCGGTCGCTTTCTGCAACTTCCGCAGCGAGATGGAAGGGCGGACGCCGTGTTACGACCTCAGCGACTGGAGCTGCGACTGGTCGGCGAACGGGTATCGGCTGCCGACGGAGGCGGAGTGGGAGAAGGCGGCGCGCGGCGGCGCGGTCGGTCGTCGCTTCCCGTGGAGCGACACCGACACGATCCAGCACGCTCGGGCGAACTACTACAGCGAGCCCGACTACAGCTACGACACCAGTCCGACGCGCGGCCACCATCCGGACTACGACGACGGCGAGGATCCGGGCACCAGTCCGGTCGGAAGCTTCGCGCCCAACGGGTACGGGATCTACAACACCGCGGGGAACGTCTGGGAGTGGGTCTGGGACTTCTGGGCCGCGCACTACTACATGGAATCGCCCGCGCTTGACCCGCGGGGCCCCTCGTCCGGTTCGTACCGCGTGGTGCGCAGCGGTCAGTGGGACTACGACGCGTCCTCCTGTCGGATTGCGGGGCGCCGCCACGGCTGGCCCAACGGCCGCAGGCGGATGGGATTTCGGATCGCGCTGTCCCTGGACGAGTAGGCGAGCCAGCGTCGCGGTAGAGCGTCGGATTCCGCGTCGAACGCGGGACGATCGAGAACCCTTTCGTTTGTCCGAGGCCCCGTTCCCCCCTACCCTGAGCGGACGACCGAGACAGAAAGGGGAGCACGAATGGACGATCGGATGATTGCCTACTGCGGGCTGATCTGCACGGACTGCGACGCGTACAAGGCGACACAGGCGAACGACATCGACGCGCTGGAACGGATGGCAAAGCAAGCCTCGGAGCAGTTCGGGGTGGAGACGACCGCGGCCGACTCGATGTGCGACGGCTGCCTGTCGACGACCGGGCGACAGATCGACTACTGCCACGAGTGCGCGATCCGGCTCTGCGCGGTTCCGAGGCACGTCGAGACATGCGCCCACTGCGACGAGTACCCCTGCGACAAGATCGAGGCCTTCTCCAAGCCGGGCTCCGCCCATCGGAAGACGCTCGACGGGATCTACGCGGCGCTGAACGCTGACAAGTAGCCGACTGAACTACGGCCGGCGCTCTACACGTACGGAGCGATCTTCGCTTGAACCCGGTGGGCGCTGTCGACGAGCAGCCGCCGCTCGGCGTCGTCCATCGGCAGCTCGAAGATCCGGTCGACGCCCCGGTTCCCGACGACGAACGGCACGCCGATCGTGCCGTGAATCCCGTAGACCTCGCCCTCGATCGCCACCTGGCCGGAGACGAGGGCGTCGGCCCCCTGGGTGATGGTGCGGATGAACTCCATCGTGGCGTGCCCGGTCCCGATGACCGTCTTCGCGCCGCTGTAATGCGTGACGAACGGCCGGACGACCACGCGGACGTCCGGCGGGAACCGCTCGATCGCGGCGTACGCTTCGCGGACGTCCCCGCGCCGAATCAGGGACTCGAGCTCCGCCTGCGCCTCGGCGACGACGTCCGGGAACTCCCCGATCGGACGCGGACCGCGGATCCGCGCCAGCTCGCCGGACAGCCGATCGGCGTCGTAGCCGAAGATGTGAACGCCGCTCCAGAGCGGCACGCTGAGGGTGCCGTGCTCGCCGACGACGAACGCGTGGACCGTCTGCCGCCGGATCCCGAGGTCGACGGCGATCTCCTTTCGAAAACGGAGCGAATCGAGGAACGCCCCCATTCCGATGACGCGCCGCCGTCCGAGATGCTTGGCGAAGACGGCGACGGCCAGCTCGACGGGGTTGGAAACGCAGAGGACGATCTCGTGGCCGTGCCCGTGCTCGGCGATTGCCCGGGCGTACCGCTCGAAGATCGGGGCGTTCGCTTCGGCGAGCCCGTCTCGGCTCATCGGCGCCGCGTCGAGCGTCGGGCGAGGCGTCCGTCCGGCGGCGGCGATGATCAGGTCGGCGCGGATCTTCGACGGATCGAGAACGATCTCGATCGTCGGGCAGATCTCCGCGTACGCGTCGGTCAGGTCCGCCGCGAGGCCGTACGCGCTCCGTGCGCTCGGTCCGTCGGCGTTTCCGACGAGAACGAGGCGCTGATCGCATTCGAGCAACCGCTCGACGACGATGTGCTGGACGATCTGCCGCCCGACGTCGCCGCACGCTCCGATCACCGCGATGTTCATCGGATCACCTCGAGCGGTGACTCTATCCGTGCGCCGAAGGGTCTGCAACGGAGGCGAGGGCAAGCCGCCGCGTGGCCCGCGCATCGAGGAGGGTTTGTCCGAAGTGTGCATGACCTCGTATGATCGTAGACTCTACGCGCATAGAGGAGGGGTCGTGGCAGAGAACCGCCTCGCAGCCGCGTGCGGCCGGCCGAGTCTCATCGTCTTCCTTGCGACGCTCGTCCTCGTCATCGGCGTCCTCGTTGGCCTTCAGGCGTGGAGCGACTCCGCCGTCGACATGTGGACACGCGGGCATGAGTCGCCTTGGCAGTTCCGGCTGATCGGTGCGATCGGGCTCGGGGCCGTCCTGATTCTCTTCTGGACGGCCATGCGCACAGGTCGCTCGATCCCTTGGATCTTCCCGGTCCTTCTGGCGACGGGAGCCGGCCTGCACCTGTATCGGATCGTCGTCTTCTCCGGCGCTCTCGCGGGAGCCGCCGTGTACACGACGGCGCGGGCGTCCTTCCCCGACGAGGTCTGGCTCCCGCTGCACCTCCTCTTCTACTTCTTCGCCATGGGGGTCTGGGGACTTCTCGATCGGACGCGCGCGAGGACCGCGTTCGAGCGGATCGGACGGGTCGACCTCCCGATCGCCGGCCTCGCGCTCTTCCTCCTGTTTCACTACGCACTTCACGCCTACACACGGTGGGCCGGGCGGATGAGCTTCGACTCGAACGCGCTCTGGCCGACCGCGCTCGGCGTCGGTGTCGTGCTCCGTCCGGTGCTGTTGGTCGGCGCGTTCTACACACTGAACGCGACCGGCGGCGTGGTGCGGAGGCGTCCGTTCGAGTGGGCGCTGGCGGGCGTCCTGGTGGGCCTCGTGCTCACCGCTCCGTCGTACGTCCTCGGCGCTTCGCTCGCCGATTGGGCGGCCGACGCGGCGGTGGACGTGGCGGTGATCGGCCTCGCCGCGTGGGCGCTGCCCGGTTCCCGGCGATCCACACAGTTGAAGAAAGCCAGTGAGCGCTTGATCTGACGAGGCCGAAAGGAGCCGCATGTCGAAGACGACGATCGAGCTGGAGAAGCTTCTTTCACTGCCCACCGCCGTTTTCCCACGGGTGTCCCACGACGGCCGGCGCGTCGCGTTCTACTGGGACACCACCGGCCGGATGGAGCTGTACGTCGCCGATTTGCCGGACGGAAAGCCGGCGCAAGTCACGCACGGCGAGCTCCCGCGTGCGGTCCGGACCGGTATCGTCTGGAATCGGGCCGGAACGAAACTCGTCTTCGGCAAGGACGTCGATGGGAACGAGAAGAACGACATCTGGTGGATCGACGTCGCGTCCGGCGACGCCCCGCGGCTGACGAACACCCCCGCCGCGAGGGAGATCGCACTCGAATTCTCTCCGGACGACCGGTGGCTTTCGTTCCTCTCGACGCGGGGCGGACAGCAGAACCTGTACAAGCTCGATGTCGAGTCGCTCGACGTCGTCCGGCTGACGGACTTCGACGCGTCCGTCTTCTCGTCAGGCCAATGGAGCCCCGATGGGAAGTCGCTCCTCCTCTCGACCAACGAGTCCGAGGACCTGAAGAACGTGGACGTCTACGTCGTCGACGCGGAAGGCGAGGAAGTCCGGCGGATCTTCCGCGGGAGCGAAGGATCCCGAGATCTCCCGCTCGCGTGGCTGCCGGACGGCGAGCGCATCGTGATCACCTCCGACGCTTCCGGCGTCAACCGCCCGGCGATCGTCGACGTGCAGAGCGGCGACGTCCGGTGGCTCGGGATGGAAGGGGTCGAGGAGAAGGCGACCGACGTCTCGAAGGACGGTCGGCTCCTCCTCTCGCTGCGGAATCGAGGCGCGAGCATCGCGCCCGTCGTCACCGAGATCGAAACCGGTCGAGACCGTCCGTTGATCGACGCCCTGGGATTCACGTACTGGGCCGGGTTCGCGCACGGCGGCACGACCGCGGTGATCGACCGATCGACGCCGACCCGGAAAGGCGAGCTTCTCCTCGTGCCCGTCGGCGAAGGGAATCCCCGCTCTCTCACTCCGATCGACTACGGGACGATCGATCCGAGCGAGTTCGTCGAGCCGAGCTACATTCACTACGAGTCGTCGGACGGGCTGAGCGTCCCGGCGATCCTGTACGAACCGCGCGACACCGGCGGCGATCGGCCGCCCGCGGTCGTCGACATCCACGGCGGACCGTGGGGGCAGCGATGGCTCGCCTTCTTCGACATCGTGCAGTACCTGGTCTCGAGGGGCTTCGCCGTCCTCCAGCCGAACTTCCGCGGCAGCACCGGCTACGGCAGGGCGTTCACGGATCTCAATACCATGGACTGGGGCGGCGGCGACCTGCAGGACGTCATCGCCGGCGTCGAGTATCTCACGCGCGAGGGGAAGGCCGATCCCGGGCGGATCGCGGCGTTCGGAGGATCGTACGGCGGCTACATGACGTACACGGCGCTGACCAAGGCGCCCGAGCTGTGGAAGGCCGGCGTCGCGTGGGTCGGCATCACCGATCTGCTGTCGATGTACAACGAAAGCACGCCCGACTTCCAGTACATCTTGCGGATGATGATGGGCGATCCCGCGGAGAACGAGGAGCTTTGGCGCGATCGGAGCGCGATCCACTTCGCGGGGAACCTGAAGGCGAAGCTGCTGATGATCCACGGCGTCCACGACGCGCGGTGTCCCGTCAGCTAGGCGCGCGCGTTCCGGGATCGTCTGATCGCGCTCGGGTACGAAGAAGGAACGGATTTCGAGTACGTCGAGCTCGGGAAGGTCGGGCACGGATCGTCCGACATCGGGGAGAGGCTCGAAACGTACGAGACGATCGTCCGCTACCTGGAGGAGAACGTGTAGCCCGGTCGCCGATGGGCGATTCTTCCGACGAGCATCACGAGGAAGCCCAGCGCCGCGATCCCGGCCATGACGAGGAACATCCCGTCGAAGCCGATGACCGGCACCGTCGCTCCGGCGATCAACGGGCCGAACAGGCCGCCCAGTCCACGCGACGACTCGTACAGGCCGATCATCTGGCCGTGCCGCTCTTGCGGGACCCGATCGCCGATGTGCGCGGTCGCCCCGACGTACATCGAACTGAACGAGAGGCCGAGGGTGACGTATCCGGCGATCATCCCGTACACGTTCGCCGCGAAGACCAGGACAAGCGGTGTCGCCACCGACAGCGCGAAGCCGAGCATGAAGATCGGACGGCGGCCGATGCGGTCGGCCAGCCACCCGAACAGCAGCAGCGCGAGGACCTGGGTCGCCGTGTTCGTCGCGCTGATCGCGCCCATGACGCCGGGAGCGATCCCGATCGAGTCCATGTAAACGTACAGCAACGAGAACGTCCCGAAGATCGCCATCTGCCGAAGCATCGTCGCGACGTACAGGTCGGCCACGCCGGCCGAGAAGATCGCCCTCCACGCGCGGAGCTTCTCTCGCGGCTGCACCGGGTTCTCCGACGGGAGGAGGCCGAGCAGGGCGAACGCGAGGATCGGAAGCGCTGAGCAGACGGCGAACGCGTAGCGGAAGCCGAGCAGCTCCAGAGCCACGCCTGCGGCGACGTTCCCGATCGCGAACCCGAACGCTCGGGCCGACGAGATGTACGACAGGTTCTTCCCCCGACGCTCGACCCGGCTTGCGGCGGAGATGATCGCGATCGCAACGGCGGTGAAGCCGGAGAAGACGAGAAATCGAAGGACGGCCGTTCCGAGGACGACCCCCGTCGAAGGGAGGAGCGTCAGGACGCCGATCAGCCCCGCGAGCCCGAGGGCGAGGAACGCCAGCAACCGCCGTCGCTTCACGTAGTCGGAGACCGTTCCCCAGAGCCACGCCCCGAACAGGAGGCCGACGGAGTTGAACGTCGCCACGAGGCCGATCAGAAAGGTCGACGCGCCGAGCGACTTCATGTAGAGCTGGACGACGAGACCGAGCCCTCCGATGGACGTCGCCATGAAGAACGCCGACGACGCAAGCGGGATGGCTCGCCTCCGACCGGCGAGCTGCGGTTCAGGGTTCGGTTCCACGGCGGCGGACAGGGTACTCGGCGGGCGTGGCCTCATCCATCGAAACGGACCAATGTCCCGCAGGGAAGCCGCAGGCTCTCAACGGCGGTCTAGAGATAGACGTAGTAGCAGACGTGCCAGGTGGTGTTGAGGACGAACATCGCGGCGATCGAGCCGTTGAACGCGTGGGCGAGCCCCTTCCCTTTGAGCAGGATGTACGCCGGGATGACCAGCGCGACGAATCGTAGGAGGATCAGGAACGTGAGCCGCCACGCCTGCGACTGGAACGGCGGCAGGTAGATCACCGATTGGATCGCGTATCCCACGACCGACATCGCGATGAAGAACCACGGGTTCAGACCGTGCGCTTCGGCCAAGTGCCAGAGGCGGGCGACGGGGCGAGTGATCCAGCAGAGAAACCGGAGCGCTCGTGAGACGTTGCGGTGTGCCAAGCGGCCGTGGGTCTCGGCGACAAGATTTCTCATCTTCCTGTTCACTCACCCCAGTCCGATCCCGAAACGGCAGTGATGGTACCCGACGAAGCGAGCGTTCGCATGCGATCCGACCCCTCGCGGAAGGGACACCCGTACCTCCAACTGAGGAGTCGGATGCCTTCTCACGCGCCACTGCCGCCGCGCCCCCTTCCGGTTTCATCGTCGCACCGATACATCGGGTTCTCGGGAGGTGGGAGGTAGGATGCGAGACTTCATCGCGAGGGTTGCCGGCCTCGCGGCGGACGTGCGGCTCGGCCGAGCGCGTCGTTCAGCGTCTTCGTGACGAAGTCCTCCTTGTGCCTGACGTACCCGTCCGGATCGTACCGGTGCTCCGCCGCGGCCTCCCGCTTGACCCGCGCGTAGGCGGCCGCCACGTCGGGACGCTCGCGCAGGTAATCCCGAAACGCGAGGTGTTCGGCGATGTGAGGATCCCCGACGGCGAACGCGTGAACGTGGTGCGTTCTCCGATCTCCTCCCTTGGGGTAATACCGGCGGCCCGGGATCCCGTACTCGCCGCGCGGCTCGTAGCCGATCTTCCGCATCGCCTCGTCGCGGGCGTCGAGCGAACCGAGGTCCCGGACCTCAAGGAGGACGTCGATCACCGGCTTCGCGGCGAGACCGGGGACGGCGGTGCTGCCGATGTGGTGGGCTCGGGCGATCACGTCTCCGAGGGCCGCGCGGAGCCTGGCGACCTCCGCCCCGTACGCCGCCGGCCAGCCTGGATCGTAGTCGACCACGGTCATCTCCCGCACGGCGTCCTCCGACCTCCTTGTGCGTCTTTACCTTCGCGCGAGCGCGTCCCATCCGGCTCGATGCCGTTCGATCATACCACCGGGACGCTCGACCCCTCGATCGGAGCCACAGCCGGGATGGCCGTCCCGCTGTCGATCGATTATCGTGAGTCCATGACTCCGGGTGGGGCCTATCCGTGGCTCGACGAGCTGAATTCGGAACAGCGCGAGGCGGTGACGCACGGCGACGGTCCGCTCCTCGTCGTCGCCGGCGCGGGGACCGGCAAGACGAAGACGCTCGCCTACCGCGTCGCCCATCTGATCTCCCGGGGGACCGACCCGGGCCGGATCCTCCTACTCACGTTCACCCGCCGCGCCGCGCAGGAGATGCTCCGGCGGGCGGGGAGCATCGTCGCCCGCGGGACGTCGGCGACCGGCCGCGTCTGGGGCGGGACGTTCCACTCGACGGCGAACCGGCTCCTGCGCACCCACGCCAAGGCGGTCGGCCTCCGCCGCGACTTCACCGTCCTCGACCAGGGAGACGCCGAGGACCTGATGAACCTGATCCGCCACGACCTCGGCCTGCACAAGCAGGAGGCGCGGTTTCCGCGAAAGGCGACCTGCCTGGCGATCTACTCGCGCTGCGTCAACACCGCCGAGAGCCTCGAACAGGTGCTCGCCCGCGAGTACCCGTGGTGCGACGAGTGGGCCGACGAGCTGCGCGGGCTGTTCAAGCGGTACGTCTCGCGGAAGCAGAAGCGCAACGTCCTCGACTTCGACGACCTTCTCCTCTACTGGAGCCTCCTCCTGGAAGACGAGGCCGCCGCGACCGACCTGTCGAAGCGGTTCGACTCCGTCCTCGTCGACGAGTATCAGGACACGAACGTCCTGCAGGCGAAGATCCTGCGCGGGATGCGGACCGGCAACGACAGCATCACGGTCGTCGGCGACGACGCGCAGAGCATCTACCGCTTCCGCGGGGCGACGGTCCGGAACATCCTCGACTTCCCGGACCAGTTTCCCGGAACGACGATCGTCACCCTCGAGCAGAACTACCGCTCGACCGTCCCGATCCTCGACGCGGCGAACCGCGTCATCGCCGGCGCGCGCGAGCGGTACACCAAGGACCTCTGGTCGGAGAAGGAGCACGGGCAGGTGCCGCGCCTCGTCACTTGCACCGACGAGACCCAACAGGACGAGTACGTCATCGACCGGGTCCTGACCCACTACGAGCAGGGGATCCCGCTGCGCAGGCAGGCCGTCCTCTTCCGCGCGGCGCACCTCTCCGACTCGCTCGAGGTCGAGCTGACCCGTCGGAACATCCCGTACCACAAGTACGGCGGG
>Ga0315545_1000674_pt1 | contig 35698 bp, 39 predicted proteins | sample SalMarSW160210MG_FD_203096 | JGI IMG/M metagenome (GOLD analysis project Ga0315545, IMG submission 203096) | Salt marsh sediment microbial communities from the Plum Island Ecosystem LTER, Massachusetts, United States - Salt Marsh Sediment SW1602-10 ...
GCAGACGTTTAAGAAAAAAAAGAGAGGTTTAGTATGTTCGAAGATTCAACAAAGGCAATAATTGTTTCAAGTTCTCACACTAAAGGGATAGGACCAAGGGTTGGGAGTGTTGGCTATGTTGTATCGGGTGGAACAAACACATCGAAGTTTCTACCACAACAGACTCAATTTATCAATGGTTTAGCATTATTTGCTCTTAGGATGATTTATATTAGATATGGATACGAGAAAGAAAGACCAAAATATGAGATAAAAAGTCTTATTGGAGCTATTCCGATCGTTAATGAATTGAGGAAAAACTCAGAGTCGGAGAATATTGTCAGAACATGTATAGAAAAATTGCCAAAGAATGATTTTAATAGCCATATGTGGCTAAAAGCAAAGTTGGATCTATTAGGAAAAACTGACAATGTGAATGTATGTATTCTTGCACCAATTAATAGTATTGGTTCCGACTTGAGAACTTGCAGTAACTTAGAATTTGAAGCTTGGTTTAAAAGCCTGATGTTTCAAGAACAAACTAAAATATCTATTAAAAGGATTGTAAATAATAAAGCATATATAGATAAACTGCCTAATAAAAAAATAAAGTACATAAGCGAAAGTATTAGGTACTACTTAAGATCGAAAGAAAACAACGATACTTTTATGGAATATATACTAGATAGAAAAGATAGAAGGGAAGATTTAATAAAATTTGTTAGAATAATTAAACCGATTTATTCAAATAAGACCTTCTTATATCATACAGAGTCAATGTCACGTTTACTTATAAAAGATGGTTATATTTACAAAAGAGGATCGAGAGATATAAATACACTATTTTGTAAATTGGTAAACTATATGTTTATTGACAACATACTCAATTGGAAACTAAATCTTCTAAATAAATCAAAACTAGTAAAAAATAGAGGTTCTATAGCAGCAAAGATTAGAAAAACGAAGGAGGTATTGGAATCTATGGCAAATGAGATTAACAATAAATAATCGAAGTTTTCCCGATCCCGATGGATGAAGGTTGGTTGTGGCCGCCAACCAAGGCTGAAAACCCTACAAAAAAAGGAGTAATAATGCCCGAAACTTTAGCCAGTAAGGAAAGGATAGAGTCTGCATGTGATAATATTCTCCAACAATTCCATTCACGTACCGTTATAGAAGGTAATAAGCAGAAGATAGATTATAGACTCTCTTTAAAAATCGAAAACACGTTTAACACTCTTTGGCTTACGTTTTCAAAAGATGAACAAAAGCATACAGTTTCAATCCCACTGCCATATCTTGGAAATGGAGCTGTTCTAATAGCACAAAATGAAGTTGAAAGAGCTGTTTGTAATTATTATTTAAAGGAACGAGGAACAATAGTGGATTATATCACAGCTATATCTCTAATAGTGTGTGGAGATCCAACAGGTTTAATTCCTGAACACTTAGTAAAAGGTACGCCATTTATCCAACGTATTATTAACTCTTTCCAATATGGGAATGCCCCCACGATTATATACAATCTTCAACGTGCCATTAATGAAATTGTAAATAAGATGCCTCTCCATGAGACTTATTTGAACAGTTGGGTTATGAACCATAGGTTAATAATAATAGATCCAGAGTTTAATAAGTTGAATAGTCCAGCACAAAGGTTAAAATATCAAATTCAAAAGAACAGAGATTATTTCCATATGGGTTGGACTTCTATTGGGTTGTCAGATGGTGTTCTTGCTGACAAGAATTATATTCTTACTACTGATATAAGGAAACTAACCCCATTTGGAATGAGATTCCATAATCCGGGCAGAAATTTGTATAGTACTCTAGGAATGATGGGAGATGAACTCCCATTAATTAGATCAAAATCTATGCAAAGTCTGATAGATAAAGGCTTGACACGTAAAGGATGGAACTTAAATACTTTGTTTGTTAATATCCCGGATGTGTTTGAAGACCAGATACTTATAGACAAACGGCATGCAAACAAATTTGTACTCTATAAAAAGCGTTATCAGTGTTTTGGGCAATTGCTTGTGAGGGAAGGTGATCGCCTAAAGAAAGGCCAAAAACTCTCCATTAATGATACTGGAGAGATAAAAAGGATTGACCTTAAAGCTCCAAATATGAAGGTTATCAAAACATCTAAGTCTAAGGCGAATGTCGGAGGTGTAAAGACAGATGTCTATAATGTGATAATATCATACCGTAGATATTTTAAAGATGGTACAAAGCTTACAAACCTTCATGGTAATAAAGGTGTGGTACGTCTTATGGATTTGGGTAATATGATAGATCCTAAAACTGGCGAATCCAAACCAATAGATATTATAGTTGGCGCTCAATCTGTAAAGAAAAGAAAGAATTTTGGTCAAATATTTGAAGCATTAACAAATAATCTGAATAATAATAAAGAGCTAGTTATAGATGACTATTTTAATGCTGATATAGATACAATATCGAGACAGCTTGCCGATAATGGTTTTACACCAGATGGTACAAGTGTCTGTCATACGTATCTTGGCGAACTTACTGGTATTTGCGGTAAAGTATTTTGGGGAGTAATAGGACAACCAGAGGGTTCTTTATGGCAGGACGGTGCTACCACTAAAAAGAACGGAAGAGAATTAAGAACTGCCGGCTTGAAATTCTCAACTGTTGAAATTCGGGCGTTAGAAACACGCTTCGGCAAGGATAATCCAGTGATTGAAGAAGTGATGTCTTATGCTCAAGGCACTGATGATTTACATGAGAAATTCCTTACCCTCAAATCAAGAAGAGGGGAAATACCAACTGATAAACCAGTTGTCGATGTTAGAAATATAAAAGCAGTCAATCAAAATTCTGGCGTAATAATGGACCCAAGTGTGATAGCAGGAACAATAGTGGATGAAATATTCTATCCTGGTGGTTTCGTTTTACAATTGCCTATTCCTTGTGAAGTAAGACTTGACAAAGACACTTGTAATTTGATATCTGAAGGTATGCCTGCTGGTCCTGCCCAAGAAGATCAAATTGTATATATATACGACAAGATTTATATACCTCATAGCAATCTGAGAAAATGTTGGAAACATGGTACTGGCAAATTAGGATTAAGTGAAATAGGTGCTTTAATAAATAATATCATAATATCTTCTAATAGACTAATAATTCGACCGATGGATGGTGTAAATTATATGTTGTATTATAATGCTATAGCAGCATATTTCGGAAGAATTTCCAACATGATGGGTGGTAAAAGAGGAGATATAAGTACATATGGTATGTCGGTTAGATATCCTTATTCCGCTAAAGGAAAAGCTACCCTAAGCAATGCTCTTCCAAGGAATACTGTTGAAATACATAGAAACATGGCAAAAGATTTGAACGTATCTAATGGGGATGTTGTCTTAGTAGAAAGATTTCCATGTCTTGGTTTCATGTCTATTAGGCCACAAAAAATTCGTATAACTGATGATCCGTTATGTAAATATACCATAAGAGTAAGTGGTAATAGTTTAGGATCTTTGTCTCTAGATTTTGATGGAGATGATATATATATAGCATCTTTCCATACCATAGCAGCAAAGAAAACTCTAAAGAGAGAGTGGGCAAACCCGAACAAAGCATGCTATGATATAATAAAGGAGTTAAATAAGAAAGCTGGTGTTCCGCATACAAAATGTATGAATTTGCAAGAGTATGAAATAACTCCATTTAACGATTTAGGTATAGAATCTCATGCTGAGCTGGTTAAACGTGCTACTGGTGTAAAAAGCCACACTGGACCAGTAATTGCTTTAGCCTATAACATAATGCGTTTGATCGAAAATTCCAATGTAGCCGAGAGTCAAAGGACTAATGTAGCTGTTGAATTCTTCCTTGATAAAGTTGGTAATTCTGTGTTTAAACAGAAGCACGGAATACAATCACTACATGATATAGTAATAGACGCTATCTGTACAGCAAATGTAAATAAATTGGTAGAGCATGGCTTTAGGCGTGGAACTTCAACTGTGATTTGTAATGTTATTATCGAAAAAGCCGAAGCCCTAGGTGTTTATAATCTTGTAAAATATCACGAATTTGTGAAAAGTAGAAACACAAGTAATATAGTAAACAGAATAGTTAGAATGGAAAATAAAATCTATTTTGCCAGCAGAGCTCAACTTGAAAGTTGTAATCTTCTAAGACATATAGAACAACCAGAAGTTGATATACCAAGTAAACTTTTACATTGGGTACTTTCTGGCAAGTCTGACAATGTAATTACACCACTCGATGAACATAAACAAGAAAGGGCACTTGAAGGATTATTCAACGATAGGTATAAAGATATCTGTAGAGCATTAAACGCAACCATAAATACTATCTTTTCAAAAAGAAACAGAAAAGAGGAGAAACTACGCAAATTCGGGGAACACATAAGAAAAGTTTATTCTAATAAAGATAGGGAAAATAAAATGAAATCTTTTAAGAAAGCAATGGATGAAGCTTATTCAAATAGATTAGGCTAATTAAAAAAACTGGAGGAAGTATAATGCTTGTATCTAAAATAATTGTAGATGGTAAGCTTTATAAAACTGGCGATAAGTTAGAATTTAAAAGCGCATTAAATTTGCGCGGGTATAGCGGCCTATCAGTATTAAAAAAGGGCGAATTAGTACAAATTGCTGTTATCCAACATGACAAATCTGGTAAAAACTTATTGTTTGGAATAGCTACGGCCGATAATTTAGCTCGCGAAGGGTGGCATACTTTAGATGGTTGCTTAAGAAAAGATAATGGCTATTTTGTTGAAAATTGCCATATTATTAATAATTTTAAACATGTGTCAAAATATATGGTAATTAATAAGAACTTTCCCTTTAAAAAGAAAAATCTCAAAGATATGAAATGTAAAATAGTAAGCCCTATGCCAGGTAATTCGGAAAGTCTTGTGGAATTTAAAGAGGATATCGGTGGGTGTGGGGCTGATGGTTTAGGTAAAGGAGGTCATTGTTTAGTAGTACCAAATGATATCTTATCATCAATGAAAGAAGAAGTAAAAACAGAAGTTAAGAAGAGTAAAAGCAAGGTAAAATAGCCTTGACAATAAACTATTAATGCTTATATTATGATAGTACATAATGTACGAAAAATTAATTATGGTATCTAAGGAGGATATTATTATGTCTAATGGTAAAAAAGAATATTTAGGAATCACAGAGAACAGGTGTGATTTTCAGGGCCCAGTTGCTGAAGATCCAACTTTTTTTGAAGTTGAAGGTGGTGAAGGTGCATTTTTTAGGGTAAAAACAATTGTGCCGGAATTCGCTGCTAATAGCCAAAGAATTGAAAATGTTTACGTTGTGCCAATATACGTGCTAGATCCGGTCAAAACCAATAAAGTTGTAAAACCTTATATCAAAGCGGGAAAAAGGGTAAAGGTTGGCGCTTATTACAAAATTTGGCCAGATGGCAATGCTGGTTTAGTTGCGACATTTATACGACTTGGAAGTGGGCCTTACACACCAAAAGAATCATCCACACCCCCATTACCAATGGCTGGGTAAGGAGTATTAGATGAATAAAATTGTCCCTTTCAAAGGACTTGAGCTTGTGGTTACAATAGATGACGTTGAAAATGTGCGTCATCTACTTGACCCAGATAATGAAGGGTCTTATTTAATTTGTGACGCTTGTGAAGGAAGTAGCTTTGAGGTCAAAGTTTTAATAGAAGCTACTCTAGATATGTCAGTGAACAAAACGTATAAACAAGCTATTTTGCGAGATCATATAATAAATTCAATATCCGCAATAAAAGTAATAAAATGTGCGACGTGTGGGTGTGAAGATTTTGTTAGGGAAAATCCAAGGAGAGGTGAAAATGACAATAACAAAGCAGGCATTAGCGTTAGGAAGAGCATCACCTAAATCGGGTATTGCTAAGGCAATAAAACCTAGAAGCGTGGAAGATCGATTAACAGCCATAGAAAATATGTTGGCGTCTATTATGGAAATTAATTCTAGGAATGGATCAACTGTTACTAAGAGAGAGGAACATTTAAATGCATATGAAGGTGTTCCGAAAAATAAAGATGGTATACCATTATATATTAGTATAATAGGGTCTACGAGATTCGGTCCTAGAATATTATATGTAGCAGAAGATGGTTATTACCTTGGTAATGTTAGATACCTATCACTATCAGCAGCTGCAGAAGCCGCTAGCGGAATAGTTAGGAAAAGTGGCTGGGTATTTTGGAAATTACCTGATGGGAGAACACTTAAAAGAGCGTTTAAAATGCCAAGATAGCAAATATGGGTAAAAAAAAACATAAGAAAAATAAAAAGAACAAAAGTAAATATACTAGAAAACAATTCTTAGATATTTACTGTATCAATTGTAATCTATGTTCTACACAACCACCAGATCCAATATTCTGCTATGACGAACTATATAAAACAGATCCAGATAGATTTTTTGAAGGTTGTTTTCTCAATCTTGTAGAAACAGCGCGTGAAATGAGAGAGTCAAATTCTTCTAACAAAAGTATTACTATGAATAAATTTCGCGAATTATTCTGTAAATCTTTTTGTAAATATGATAGTTGTGGCTTAACAGTTGACTGTTTTAATCTATTTAAAGACCAAATAAACGGCAAAGCACCACGAAGTAAAACCAACATGCGCAAAAAAAGAAGAGAAAGGAAAAAGAAAAGGCAAAAATATATATGCCAACCATACCCAACTACATTCACAAATGATAATAAAGACTGGCAAATTAAAATAGAAAATATACTATCAAATGAAAATAATAATAGAGAACAAAATAAGGTTAAAGAAAGCACCAGGTAATCTGAAGGACAGGTTAATAAATGAACTGAGGTTTCCTAATCCAAAATATGAAGAAGCCGTAATGGCTGGTAGAAGTGTTTTTAGAATACCACCATTGATACATAATTTCGAAATCCTGCCCGATGATAGCTTATTCATACCAAGGGGTTATAAAAATAGCCTATACAGTATGATGAATGAATTTAATATTACAGCGGACATAATCGATAACAGAACAAGGTTTAGTCCAATATGCGATATGAATTCTTCCATGATACAGTATAGACCTTATCAATACAAAGCTGTAGTTGATTTAGTAAAATCAGAGGAAGGTGTACTAGTTGCTCCAGCCGGGAGCGGAAAAACAATTATAGGACTTAGTTTAGTTCCGTTATTTGGGCAACCTACATTATGGTTAACACATACTGGTCCGCTAGCTGACCAAGCGGTTAAACGTATAAAATCATTTCTACCTTCATTATCGGAGGATGATATTGGCCGTATTGGTAGAGGTAAATGGAAAATAGGAAACATAATAACAATAGCCATGGTCCAGACACTTGCTCGACGGTTGGATACTTTGTATAAGATAAGGGATACGTTTGGTCTTGTTATATTAGACGAAGCACATCACTGCCCAGCATCTACCTTTTTCAAGGTGATAGGATGCTTTAATCCGTTCTATCTGTATGGATTGACAGCCACACCTTATAGAAGAGATAAGCTGGAGAATCTTATGTTCCAAACACTAGGAGATACAGTGGCAACTATTACAGTAGAAGAATTGGATAAAAGTGAAAATATTATTATACCAAAAGTTAAATATAAATCCTTTTATCATAATAAAGCAATTTATGAAAACCAACCTTCTAAAATCCTAAAAGATCATATTATATTTAATAATAGAAGGAATCATATGATTGTAGGGGATGTGTTAATAGAAGCAGCAGCTGGTAATTATTGTATCGTCTTATCTGACCGTAAAGCTCATTGTGAAACTCTATATGACTTAATATCAATTGGTTGGAATAAAACAGGTATAGCAACTGGTAATCTCACTAAGAAAGAAAATGCTGAACAAATTGGAAAGTTGATAAAGGGTGAGACAACTGTACTGGTATGTACTAACCAACTCCTTGGTGAAGGTTTTGACTTTGCTCCTTTAAATAGAGCATTTATAGCAAGCCCATTTAGATTTGAAGGTAAATGTGAGCAGGTAATTGGGCGTATACAACGTATATCCCCAGGCAAAGTTGACGCTATTGTATATGATTATGTAGACGCTGATATTGGAATTTTCCAGAATCAATTTTATGGTAAAGGAAGTTGTAGATATAAAGCATACGAAAGGCTTGGCGCATTAATAGAACCTTGTTAAATAAAAATAAAATTGAAGAGAGGGTCAAAGGAGTACAACAAAATATGAATATACCTACAAAAATTTCTAAAAACATGGACAGTCTACATGAAAAAGAGGAGCAGAAATTAATTAGAATTCCATTAGAACTAAGGGAGTTTTACCAATTAAATATAGATCAATTTTTAAATCTAAAATCAAAAGACGGTAAGATAATAACATTAAGGGTAGCTCCTGCTTATAAAGAAGACGCAAATGCTACCCCAATGGTAGCTTGTGTGAGTAGCAAAGTATTCGAGGTTTTGAAACTTGATAACATAACACAAACTCCAGAGATAGAATTGGTTGAAGATATAACTCTCGGCTGCGATCCAGAATTCTTTTTAGTCGATGATTTGGGAAAGTTGGTTTATGCCAGTGCTTTTTTCCGAAAGTGGGGAGATGTGGGACATGATGGCCCTATGGTCGAAATTAGACCACTTCCAAGCACCAAAGAAGAAATAGTAACGGATAATATGTATGCTTTATTAAACAAAGCAAGATATATTATAAATAGACATCCACCTATACTAAATTTTGGTAGATATATAACTGGAATTAGTATAAGAATGTTGGCAGCATCAGCGTATAACAACGAAGCAGCTGGATTCCATCTTCATTTTGGTCTGCCTAAACCATTATTAGGACCACATAAATATAATAGGACTCTACTTGCCGGTCAAATAGTCAAAGCGCTAGACTTCTATGTCGGAATCCCTTCAATAATATTAGAAGGTGAAATAGATTCTTTTAGAAGGAGTTTTGTAGCTGGCAAATACGGTAAACCTGGTGGGTTTGATCTTGATAATCGAACTCTAGAATATAGAGTGCCAGGCGGTTATTTATTACGTCATCCTATTTTGGCTAGAGGTTTATTAGGTCTAGGTGCCGTGGTAGTAGAAGATGTAATAAGCAGAATAAAAGCAATTACGGACGAGTTTAAAAATTTAGACGAAATGGTTGCTGATGAAGATATAAGAATAGTATATCCTAACATACCATCAGCAGCAGAAATATATAGATCTATTGTAACCAGAACCACTATACTCGCTGAAAAAAACATGGAAATAATAGTAAATGATATACGGGATATGATGGGTTATAATAGAAGAACCAAGTCGATTGAGGAATTCCTTGATTGTATATCAACAAAAAGGGAATATAGTAATTTAATCGAGATAAACTGGAGGTCATATTACAATGAAAAACGACAAGGATCGTTGGCTGTTTTTCCAGCATGATTCAAAACCAAAACTTAGTTCAGCAGAGATGCGTTATAATAGAAGTCTACTGAACAAAAATCTAAAGGTTGGGATAGAATTTGAATTTAACCTGCCGTCACAGAAAGGGTCATGTAAGGGGGATAGTAATGCTTGTCCATGTGTACAGATGGAAAATGGCGAAATTTGTTGGCAGAAATGTCTTAGAGAAGAAAATTGTATTGGTAAACGCTCTCCTGAAATATGTATAAACCGTACCGAAGCTTGTAAAAAAGCTGATTGTGTAAAGTGCGAACGTTTTAAAACTGACGTTGATTGTGCTGGTATATTTTGTCCAAATTTTGTACCGGTCTGTCTGTGTTGCGAAGAGTTTCATGTCAATTGTGAGACATGTCCTGATAGATATGACCCAAAGAGAAATCCCGACGAGATAAGAGCAAAAATAGCTAAAGAGATGAAACCCAGCAATTCTTATGGTACTGTTAGCAGAACCGGTGTTCACAGTATAACTACAGATGGTAGTTTAAAAGGCAAAAAAGGTATAGAAATTATAACTGTGGGTAGAAGAGTTGACTATTGGGAGTTCTTTAATATGGCTAGAAACATTATAGATTCCACTACAAACAAAGGTGGATATGTGAATGAAAGAACAAGTATCCACATGCATCTCTTAGCCTCTTATTATGGCAAAATGTTTCCAAACGAGCGAGAATCTGGTGTGCCTAGCCAAATAAGTGAATTGGAAAAACCGTTGCCAAAGATTATATTAGCCAATTTTCACCAATTGTGTAGACGTTACCAAAATGCTATTACTTGGATGACAACAGGCCTTAACGAACCTAAAAGGCTAACAAGATGGGAAAAGTTCAGAGTGTCTGTATTAAATATATCAGCTATCCTGAATAGTATGCCGCAAGTCAGAGAGCAAGTATCAAACAATGCAGGTGGTGGAAAGTACGGATGGGTGAACTATAATTATACCACTTTCGACGATGTTGGAGACGTGAAAAGGCTACATTTGGAAATGAGGGCTCCTGATTGCCTATTGTCGCCGAGTGCCATAGCAGCTCTTGCTTGCTTGTTCCATGCTATGATGATAAAAGCTGTAGAGATAAGTAGATGGGGTATTGTGGAAGTAGGAGACGATGAGTGGGCGAAACAAGCGCAAAAGGTCAAGGACGCTTTGATGAACAATTGCCCGAAAGATTTTTCTGGTGATAGATTTAGTGATACTTCTGAACTCCATAAATACTACGATATATTAATTGATGAATCTTTGGACTTGATTAGGCAGTTAAAACATATCCTGATAAAAATCGGGCCAGCATATGAAGTGCTAGAAAAGATAGCTGTCAAACCATGTTCAATAAGACTATGTGACGGAGAAAGATGGGAAAATATTGAGAAAGATTTGGCTGTGATACTAGATGAAAAAGGCCGTATAGAAATAGCCCTTGAAGAATGCGTAGATTTAAGATATGTATCCGAATGTCAAGGTGTAGATGAGTGGATCACAGCAGTAAGCCGTATACTAAAAGAAAACGTTGATCTGGAAATTGAAGATGAAGTAAACACATTAAAAAGTAAAATAACTAAAATGGTTGAGGCAAAAAGAAACGATGGTGAGATTATATGGTCAGAAAGTCTTGGCGCCATGATCATGATATAAAATATTATGGGAGGCTTAAATTATATGTGTGGAATTTTCGGAATTGCTTTTTTACAAGGACATAAGGTTTACAACTTTAAAATAATCAGGGTACTATTAAGAAAGTTGCTAGAAGAGTCAAAAGTGAGAGGTAGTGATGCTACTGGTGTGGCTTTTGTGACTGACTCGGATATATCCGTTATAAAACACAATATAGATGCCTCTAAATTTATAAAGTCAAATTTTTATAAAGAAGCTGAAAAGCTGCATGTAAATGAAGATTTCAAAAAATTAAGAATTATAATAGGACATACAAGAGCACGAACAAAAGGTACCCCTCTAGATAGAAATAACAATCATCCAGTAGTAACTAATAGAATAGTCGGCATACATAATGGTAATATATCAAACGACGATGATTTATTTAAAGAATATATAGCTGCTTTTCCTGAAGCATTTAAAAGGAGAGGGCGTGTTGATACGGAGATTATCTTCCGCTTGGTGGACCACTATAGACATTTTGTTGGTATGCCAATGTACGAAGCCATTTCTGCTGCAAATAGAGTGATAAAAGGTAGTTATGCTTGTGCTTTGGTTGATGTTGCTTCGCCTTGGATGTTATATTTGTTTAGAGATTGGTCACCAACTGATGTACTTTATTATTCAAAATACGGACTTGTAATTTTTGCGTCATCTAGAGTATTTATACAAAATGCTGTTAGAGGTTTTGACCTAGGTGGATCAGTAACACTTGAATATGATAAAGAATCCTGTTTATTTATAAATACTGTATCAAACAAAATTAGCACATTTAATTTTAAAGAAGGAGAAACTACGCATAACAAGGAATCCGATAAATGATAGATAAAAAGTTTTTATATAATACATGTAGATTTGGAGATAAAGCAAAACTTGCATCAGCACTTGCCACAGGGATTAAAGACTGTTGTTTAGATATTGGTAGTCCGTGTATAATTGACGAAAATCTGTTCCATGCAGCTTCAGATAATGACCTTATCCCTGCCTTATTTTCTTTTAATTATTATACTGGTGAAAGACCAAATTATATTTTTAATGTCAAAAAGAAAAATGTTATAGTAAAAAGTAATAAATGTATAGCAAACAATAGCATAAAAACTATAGACGTATTTGATTTTGATAAAGTGAAAAGGCTATCAGAATGTGTTAATGAGCAAGGATCAATTATTCTTTCACTTTTTAATTCTAACCCACACAGTGCTGCAAAAGCAACTGGCAGAAGCGCGGTTGCGTTTGTAGATGGAATGTATGAGAATATAATAGATAGATATTTATATCATTCCGTATCTTACATTTCCTACACAAAAAGCACAATATCACCATTAGGAGATTTGAGATATATTATACACTTTATAAACATACCCAACTGTGTACCTGTATTAAACCGCCGCAAAATAGATGGAATGGGGATGGTATTTAATATAGTGTCACTAGAACGTACTCTAAGAAACAGATACATGGAAACGGTTTTTTGTATGTCAGTTATAATGTCGAATTATAAAGAAAACATATTTGTTATCGACGGAATTGATATAAGTGAACAATCAAAAGTTAAACTTGAATATTTACTCGATGCTAAAAATATAATAGAAAAAAGTATGAAGCAAAAAAACAAATACTTTATAAAACAAGAGAAAAAAGAATTGAAGGAAAAGTCTAAAGAAAAAGCAGATTTAATTGGAAATAGCTGGGTTGAAATCTTAATTAATAAAAAGGCTAATGATACTACATGGTCGACGGCGACTTATTCTAATAACAGCAGTTCTAGCGGTAATTATTATATTCATTCATAATTAAAGATAAAAGGAGAAAAAACCAATGTGCGGAATAGTAGGTGCTATGGCGCTCGGAAAACTAGCAGAACGGCAGGAAAAACTGCGACAAGAATCGATGATATTTTTAACCACAGAATTGCTACAATTAACACAAGCAAGAGGTACAGATGCAACTGGTACTTCTATACTATTTAACGATGGTAATTTTATGGGATTAAAGATGGGAATTTCATCTCCTGAATTTATCTCAAGATTTGGTGGATCAAAAACAGATTTTGAGGGCTTTCTGAAAATATGGAGAGAAAACGAACATCCGGTTAAAACATATCTCGGCCATTGCAGAAAGACCTCTGTCGGTTCTGCTATAAATAATGCTAATAATCACCCTATAAAAGTCGGCAATATAGTAGGTGTTCACAACGGTACTCTTACAAATCATGATGTAATTTTCGAGAAATTGAAATGTAAAAGAGATGGTGATGTAGACAGCGAAGCTATAATACGCATGCTGCATTTTTATACTAAAAAGGGCAGTGATCCGTTTACAGTTGAGATGCTTAAAGAAGTATGCTTGCGTTTACAAGGAACTTATAGTGTGATAGCTTACAATGCTGACAATCCCAATCAAGTGGCTACTTTTCGTGATAGTAAACCAGCAGTTGTTGCTTTAATTCGACCTTTGAGTCTATTGCTTGCGTCTTCAGAAGAAAGTTATATCAAGCAAGTATTATTTAGGTATAATAAACATTCTAAACTTTATCTATCTAAAATAAAGTTCCCTATATTGAAGAAAGATGACGTAGATATTAAAGTTATGGCTGATGATACCTGTGCAGTTTTCAACTTGGAAAATAAAGTAGAGAAAGATACTGATGTAATGGATCTTTTCGAGAGTGAGAAAATTCCAAGATTAAGCAAAATATGGAAGAAGGGTACAACTTATAACAAAAATAATAATTATAACAGAAACTTTAACAATAATAACGTGAATAAGGCAGCCGATAAAACTACAAAATACGAAGAGAAAACCACAAAAGACAAAGAAAATGAATCTGCTGGAAATAAACATGGAACCAAAGGGAAAGTGTGGAACAAAGATCTAAAAGAATTTAAAAATATTTATCCTGCTGAAGAAGAGAAGGCAAAAAAAATAAAGTCGGTGGAAATTGATAGCGACGGCAAATTAAAACATATAGATAGTAACGAAATCGAAGAGCCGAAAACGGTTCAGGTAGAGCCAGAGACGGTTCAAGTGACCGACGAGGGTATTATTCTTAATAAAGTTCCTAAAGAGAAAGTCAACGGTTTAATCGGCAGCTTAGCCAAAATACACGATAACCCAGTTGATTATGAGGAAGATACTGAAGTTATTACAGTTGTAAATCCTTCAACTGGAGAAACAGGTAAGACTGAAAAAAGACCTACTGGGACAACAGTGGAGGTTAATACTAACGTAAATCCTGTGGCAATGGAAGCAGCTACAAAGGCAGCTTCAATGCAACCCAAATTTGAAAATGACGATGAAGTTTTAGAGGAATTGGAAATTGATGATTCAACGAAACTTGAAGATCTCCAATTATTTGCTCTTACTAATAGAATATCAAAAGTAATGTTCAAAAAAGGTTATTATAAGGGGTTTGTAAGAGGACAAAACATTACTGATAAAATGGATAGAGCAGAAAACAACATAAAAGCTCTAAAAACAATAGTTAAAATATTTGTAAAAACCCTGCAAAATACTAGCTATAATGACGGCTGGAAAAAGGATTACATAAAAAAGGCAAGTGAAGGTGAAAGAGAAATAACTGTAGATGAAATACAAAGAATATTTTCTGCAGGGGATATAAGAGATAATGCGGAACTTAAATATTTAAAAGATGAATGCACTAAAAAGTAAGAGGGAAATAAAATGCCCCGAAAAAAATTAATTCTACTTGCTTCTGATAGCATGGATAGCAACAAGAAAGAAAATCGAAATGAAGATCAGCTCATTAGAATGCCAGCCAAAGTAAGAAACAATATGGGATTCAATGAAGAAAGTGTTGAAATATATCCAAGTGGCGGCTCAAATGATCGTATAACCAAAGCACAACTCCTAGAAATTTTTCATGCATATTCTACAGACATAAAAAAAGTAAAAAAAATGATTTCTAAGGGTGAAATAACAGCAGAAGAAGCCACGAGAATTGGGTTTGTTACAACAAATACCCTAAATAAAATAAATGGTGGTAAGAGCAAAAAAGCCAAAGATATATGGATTTCGAATACGATTCATGATACTGTCATAGGATCAGACCCGGAGTTTCTTCTATTCGAAAAACATGAAAACAAAATAATACATGCTGCCAATAAATTAGGACATCTAGGAGAGTTAGGAAGTGATGGTGCGATGGCAGAATTGCGGCCTAAACCTTCAACTACAGTAGAAGAACACATCAGTAATATAACTAACATCTTGAAACATAATAAAAATGTTAAAAATATAAAAGATTATAACTGGATATCAGGTTGTTATTATAAAGATGATATGAGAGATTACCCTATAGGAGGACATATACATATAGGTAACCCAGCAAAAATAGCTAAATTGCCTCAGAAAGAAAAATATGCATTCTTCAGAGTAGTTAACAAAATATTAGATGAGTTGCTTGCTCTGCCGATGACAAAACTGGACGGTGCAGAAGAAGGTAGTAAAAGAAGAACTAAATGCCGTATGAGTAATTATGGTGGTTATGGTTTTTTTGGTGAATGGAGGCCTTGTGAAGGACGCCTTGAACATAGGACTTTAAGTGGTATGTGGCTTACACATCCATTTGTAGCAAAAGCTGTTTTGGGTACAACAAAAGCTATTATAGATGAAATTTTTAAGCTTGTATCACACAATAAATTTAATCCTAAATATATGTGTCTATCTTATGACGCAGAAGGAGGTAATGATTTAGAAATAAACAAAAAAATGTGGAAGCAAGGTTTTGACGGGTGGAAAAATGTAAAATTAGCGAAAGATATGCAATGTATATCTCCTTCTGACAAAATCATAACCTGGCTGAATGAATCTAAGCCAAGTAGAATAAACACAGCTTATCTGAAAACTTGGTTAAACACTATGAAGGGATTTTCAACTTATAAAAACAACAGTGATTATATCACTGGTTTATATGAAATATTGAGAATCTCAGCTAAAGAACTACAGTCGTATGACCGAGAAATTCGGGGCAACTGGTTAAAACAGAAAAAATTTTTGGTGGAAGTATAATCATGGTCAATATTTTTAAATGGCCAAAAAAAATAATTTTAAAAATAATAAAAAGGAGACTTGACAAAGTGGCAAAAGATACTTATATTTATTATAGTGGGCCAACGGACGACACTGGTAAAAAATTAGCTGAAGCTTTAGGTGCCAAACACGGTAAAGTTAAACCAACCGAGAAGAAAAGTATGATTGTTATTGGTTGGGGTTGTAAAACGAAAGAAAGGATGGTCTTAAAACAACATTCAGTTATCAATCATCCTGACAAAATTCGGACTAATCGAAACAAGCTTGAAACTTTAAAAGTTCTCAAAAATGCCGGCGTTCCGGTTGCTGACTATATTGATTCAGGTGGCGTTTTAGCTTCTCTGGACAATGCAAGATCCGTAATTAATCTTCCAGTAGTCGGAAGGAAGAAATATCACCAGGGTGGTAAAGGGTTTTGGACTTGCTTAACAAAAGGTCAGGTCCGCAAAGCGATTAATCAAGGTGCGGAGTATTTCCAAAACTATCTGGATATTGTAGATGAATACAGACTACATGTATTCAATGGCAAAGTTATTAATATGCAAAGAAAAGTTGAAAGAAGTAATATGACTGCTGCATATAAGGAACAACATGGTAATAGAATTACTAACATTGCTGATAAAAACAACGTTAACCTTGATAAAGAGACTATGGATTACGTACTTGAAAATCTTGGTAAGAGGGAAGAACGGCCAGACCAGATTATAAAGTCTAATACCAGGGGCTGGAAATTTTCTCAGATTAAAACCGTTAAAACAGATCTTAAGAAAGCAGCAGTTGACGCAGTAAAAGCCATAGGCCTGGATTTTGGCGCAGTTGATTGTTGTATGACTGAAGATGGAAAACCATACATTATTGAGGTTAACACTGGGCCGGGATTACAGGGAACATCTTTCGATGCCTATGTATCAGCATTTAAAGATGCAATTGCTGCAATAAATAAACCAGTTGTGAAAGAAACCACATCGCCAATGCCGGATAGAGCCAAACCGGTTGAAAAAACTGCTCAAGCTGCTAAAGCGGGTGCAACTGGCAGGTCGGTTAAACAAGATTTGGCATCCAAAGCCGCTTTAATGTCGGAGATGATAGCCAACGCTGATGAAGATGAAGCAAATGCTTTACAAAGCGTTCTGAAGAAAATGTGGGGCTAAAATGGCTGAATTTTACGTAACATTATCACAACAAGAAATAGCGAGGCAAATAGCTAATTTATTGAATAAGTATAATAAATTATATACTTATCACACGGATCATTCGATAATAAATAGTGCAGCTGACTATTTTGTCGAGATTGTAGAGGATAAAGTAGTTGGTTGCACTGCTTTACTAAAAGAGTTTCCTATGTTAAGTAAAAGCTTCCATACCTCTGTACTTCCAGAGTATAGAAGAAAAGGACTTGGTGTGAAGCTATTGATGACAGCTATAAACAACTGTTCTACTCCGTACGTTTATGGCACAATAAGAGAAGACAATAACGCAAGCCTTAGGCTTGTAAACAAACTTGGCTGGAGATTTGTAAGAAAAGATTGGAAAAGAGATCACCACGTCATAACAGTGGCGCACAAGATATTAACACAAGGAGAAACCTATGTCGGGAATTAAATATGTATTGATAGAGATGATTGAAAATGACATTTCTAAGATGACAAGCGATTCCATTATAGCTGGAATATTCAAGGGAATAAGGATATATGACCCGCCTGGAGATGATATGTTAGTCATCATAGAAAAAGATAAAGATACAACGTATCTCTTAAATACAAATGAATATAACATTCTTTCACTTCAAAAATTCGATGGTTATACAAAAATAATCCATTGCTTTAGAGCAATAGAAGAAGATCAAAATGCAGCGTTAAATATAATCTCTGGTATTGTGGAAGAATTGAACAAAGCTGGGCGCACAATAGACAGTGACGACAATATAATTGATACCACCACTTATACAGCTATTCCTGACGATATCACAATTATAAAAGGCGGCTCCAATGTTGGAGATACTAAGTCTACCGCTAATACCAAAAGGCCCTTTTATAGGGGGACACAGTCTAATAAAGTTAAAACTTCCATTAAGACAAAACCTGAGCCAAAATGTTTTAAAAGAAGTAAAAAGCCCGGGAAGGACGTCTTGGAAAAAATGCAAAAAAAGGTAGATGAAATAAAAGCCGGAACATACCAGGTTAAATTGCCAGTCGTAAAAGGAGATGATATTGAAATAGCAAGTGCGAGTAATGACGACGGTGATGAGATTTATGAGATTTATGATCGCAATTTTTACATGCATGGCTAAAAAGGATCACTATGTATATTATAGGACACACAACCACAAAGAATCAAATAAGAATAGCATTAAAAGCAGCAAAAAAGCTAAATGCTGCCCCTTCCCATATGTTATTTGCGGGCGTAGCTGGCTGCGGTAAAACAAGTATGGCTAGATATATGTCCAAAAAGAGTGGTTCTGACTTTTTACAAGTACCAGCAACCGATTTAAAAGATTATAAATCTATAATGGAAGTATTAGAAAATTTAAATCATGTCGGTTATGATCGGATGGGAAACAGAATAGGAAATGTAAAACCTACGATTCTATTTATAGACGAAATACATAGATTACCAATAGGAGGGCAAGAGCCACTTGGAATAGCTATGGAAGAGTTTAAAATGGCTGCGGGTAAAGACGGTTTATGTCATTGGGTGCCATATTTTACGTTGGTAGGTGCTACCACAGATGACGGTAGTCTCTCTAAACCATTTAGGGAACGATTCCCGATGAGGTTTGTGTTCGATACTTATCCAGATAAGGAAATGGCGCAAATTTTAGGTGTACATGCCAATTTGCTAAATATAGAGGTAACTCCAAAAGCTATAGGAGAAATAGTTAAGAGAGGGAGAGGTGTTCCAAGAGTAGCAGTTAACTATCTCAAAAGGATCAGAGATTTGTGTTTAAGTAAAGATGGTCGTATAATTACGCATTCTATGACGTTAGATACTTTTGAAGAGATAGGTATTGATGAAAAAGGTTTAAATAAAGTTGAGATTAAAATATTAAAAGCATTGTACGACGCTGCTATACCGATCGGCTTAGAAAATCTATCAATAATGGTAAATGAATCTGCCAAAACACTTTCTGCTTCTGCCGAGCCATTTTTAATAAGGGAAGGATTAATTATTAGAAGTGGTAAAGGTAGACTAATAACCAAGAAAGGTAAAAATTATCTGGCTGAAACGGGCTACGATGGTAAAGCATGTAAGATAGAAATACCAGCTGGATATGTAAGAAGGTAATTGTGTAACTTATATTATATAGGAGGATATATTTTTGAAAAAGAGCTAAAATGGGTAAAGATAAATTTAAATATGATATTGTGAAGGAAAGTTCTGTTGAGTCCTATGAAGAATTCCCCAAGTATTTCCTAGCAGATACCCTTGAAGAGGCAGAAAACCTCTATAAGGAGAACTATTCCCTTCTAAATAAAATTTCTTATACATACTCATCATTTTCAAATATATCTAAAAGCGATTTGTTTGGAGAGGCTATAATTGGCTTAGCAAGGGCAAATCGCGATTATGATAATAAAAGAAAAGGGGCTAAGTTTAGAACTTTTGCTATATATAAAATAAAAACTGTTCTTAACGAATATGTCAGAAAAAATTCAAGTGCTGTTATTGTACCTGCATACGTTAAACATGCTAGTAGACACTTAGAATTATTAAAAAGTATATTTAAAGCATGTGATAATGATTCCTTGAAGCATTGTTTAGAAATAAACGAACTTGATATTGATAAAAACGCTTTTGATGCATTAGAACCAAAAGCTGTTGAAGCCTTTAGGAAACTTAAAGGTGCAGCTGAAAGAGCAAATATTTCAACAGAAGAACTAGTTAGGAGAATAGAATTCATGCCAACAGAAGTAGCATATAATGAGTATTTAAACCCAGAAGATTTGCTAAATGATGAGGAAGATAGGCTTAACATGGTATTATTTGTCGAAAATTTAAAGTTTTATTTGACAGATATAGAAAAAGAAATAGTCGAATGCATTATGAACGGTATGCCTTATAATAAAATAGCAAAGAAATTTAATAGAACAACTCCATGGATACGTCAAAAATTGAACGTTATGAAAGAAAAAATAGAGAAAGAAATAGAAAAAGGAGGTTGGAATTAAAGGATATACTAAATTTGATTCAGAATTTCTTTAAAGGAGGACTGATGAACACCATTGAAGTACTACAAAGGCTTGAAAAAGAAACAAAAGCCGAAGTGTACTTGGTAGGTGGCTTTGTAAGAGATTTTTTGTTGAAGAAACGCAATAATGATCTCGACACGGTGGTAAGAAATCTATCCATCAAAGGAATTAGTGATTTTCTAAAAAAGTATGGTAAAATAAAATTTGTAAAGCTTTCAAAAGTCGAGAATAGCTTTGATATAGAAATATTATTATTCAAAGCATATGACGATACTATGAGCGCACAAATAAAATTACCAACACGTGGGAAAACTCAAATACGAAGCTACAGAAACACACTTCGACAAGACTGTATGCATAGAGATTTTAACATCAATGCTCTATATCTACCCATAAATGCGAAGAAAAAGGAAGAAATTATAGATTATGTGGGGGGTTTAGAGGACATAGCTAACAAAAGGATAGTAGCCGTTGGAAGCGCTATGGATAGAATAAAAGAACACCCTGTAAGAATATTACGGGGAATTGCCCTTGCTGCTAGAACTGGATTTAAACTTGATGAAAATGTGTTGTTTGCTATGGAACATTACACGAAAAAAGGAATGTTAAATAAAATACATACAGATAATATAAGGGCAAATCTAAACCATATAATCCTTAGTGACAAACCTTCAAAATATTTGAAACTTATGCATATACTAGGGGTGTTGAAAGTTATTATGCCTGAACTAGATAACTGTGTTGGGGTAAATCAGGACAAAAGATATCATAAATGGGATGTGTTCCATCACTGTATTTTTACATGTGATAATTTAAACCCAGAGTTATCGCTTAGATTAGGCGGATTACTACATGATATAGGCAAGCCAAATACGAAAGCTGTCAGTAAAAGTAAAGGAATAACATTTCATAAGCATGAGATGGCTGGTGTTAAACTTGCAAAACACTTGTTGGTAAGGCTTGGTTATAGCAATGCCATACGTAAAGAAGTTTTAAAGTTGGTAAGGTTGCATATGTATCATTACACCAGAGAATATTCTGACGGAGCTGTTCGAAGGTTTATAAGGAAAGCTGGGATAACAAAGAAAGACATAAATAATCTGTCCGAATTTCCATTGTTTAAACTAAGAGCAGCGGAACGTCTTGGAAACGGTTTTAAAACATTGGCAATAACAGCTAAACAAAAAGATTTTGAAAAAAGAATAATAAAAATCTTCGAAGAAGATTCTGCTTTGAAAATAAGTGATCTCGTCATTAACGGTAGAGATATCATGTCTGTTTTTAGATTAGAACAATCAGCGAAGATAGGAGATATTCAAAACTATCTATTAGAAAAAGTATTGGATAATAAAGATCTAAATAACAGAATAGATCTTATACGAATGGCAGGTAATTATCTTAGGAACAATTAAAGTTCAATAAAATCAAATGAGGTAAAATTGAAAACCTAATTAATGCAGTAAAGACTCAGAATGTGGCTCACCGGAGCCAGGAGGGAGGTTTGATTTATAATCTTGTCGTAGAAGTAGATATTGCCGAAGGAGAGGACAGGGCGGGTTAAGAACGTATAGGTACATATCTGCTCGGAATAGATTGAACGGAAATCTTATCTGTATATAATAAAAGTGCCTTTCTAGCATGTTATTTAGTTTCGGAAAGAGGATCGCTTTCACATAAATTAGATAATATTATTATATACTACCAAAAACCAAGTAAATCTTTACGACAAGTAAAAATAAAGGCAGTGGTTAATATATAGCTAGTTTAGTAAAATGGCTCAGTAGGATCTTCATTAGATGTTGAAAAGCTTATTACGAAGAACACAAGACTTCCATTTTGTGAAATAAAATTATCTATATATTAATAGCTTTTTTTGTCTGAGTATCGGCAAAAACACATTGTAGTTGAGGTTTTATCGTATAGGCTAGGTAATACGTCTATCCTAAAATAAAACAGAAGAATACCAAGTTGATAACGTAAGTTAATAAATTATAACGATTATAGGCTTACACTGGCGAAAAGAATAAAAAGCTTTGTGTTATAAGTCAATACAAAATTGTCATAAAATGTTAACTTATCAGGTTTTCAAAAGGTGTTTCTTCAGAGAGAGCTTCGTAAGTTAGCCTGGCTCTCATGAAACAGCTTTATTAGGCTAGCTCTGCGGCACGGAACTTCTTTAATCTTTTCTTCTACCGTCTAGAATCGTCGCAGCCGTGTGATTAAAGAAAAGAGTGGTAATTTTAGGAATAGAAGAACTATGAGTTCGAATCTCTTGTCTAACTAATATACCACAGTGTGCACAGTACCACTGTCGGGGAGACATTCTAAGATGTATGGTGGAAGTTCAAATCTTCCTCTCCCCACAAGATTATAATCGGTAAGTATAAGATTAATGTAAAATAGATAAGAAACTTACCGTTTAAATAGTTTCTTCTTAAATCAATATAAATTTGTATTATAAAATTCACAGTCAAAAATCTCCAACAAAGTACCGAAAACGAAGTAGAGCATCGCGCTGAAAAGGGAGTAGGGAAACGTTTAGATTACGATATGAAAATTAGGTACAAATTGATTGATGAAGAAACATAGTAGACGAGTGGGATATGGGGGTGGGCAGCTATGTATTTTAATCCGAAGTGATGACAATACATAGCACAAGGGGTTTTCCTCTTTTTCTCCTTTCTAATTACTTGTGATCGGCTAACTGTAGCTGTATTCGGGGCAGTTATAGTTAGCCACAGGAGATGTATAAACATGAAATTTAAAAAAGCTAGAAATTATAGGACCGATGTAGTACACTATCTAAAAGAAGGATCAGAGGCAGTGTTTCTACCTTTGTGTGGAGTTTATCATTCAAAATCTAAAATTTGCACAAATTACAAGCCACCTCTGGTTCCGGCTGATGATAATGCTGTAGTTACATGTGAAAGATGCCTCCGTATGTTAGGTCCTTATGTACCATACCATGAGCCTAATAGTACTAACATAACAAAAGAATATAATTATGGTAATAATATCAAAGCTAAATCCATTTTAGGTGCTGATTGTGAAATCACAGTAAACATTCATGGGGCTACTTATACCTTTGATTTGGGTAATCTAGTATCATGGTTAAAGAAAAAAGACCCGGAGCTGTTCTATCGGGCAATAGAAAAGAGGTTAAAGGGATGATAAAATCTCATAAGCTTAACCTAATGGCAGGGTTAAGATTTTCATAGTGTTTCACTCCTCGCTGACTGTAGATAGTGACTACGGTCAGCATAAGAAAGGATATTACGATGGCTGTTAATAAAATTGTTGGTATTGTAGTCTTTTATCTTGTTGTTGGACTTATGTTGTGGTTGAACATAAAAACTGAAAATGGCGCTTCGTTAAAGACTATAGGACGTAAAAAGTGGCGAGAACCACGCTTCTTTAAAATTGTACCATTCTGGCTTCTATTTTGGATGATCAATTTATCCCCATGGAAATGGAAGATCAAAGAATGGTTTTATAAATAAAAACCAGGGTGGCGGAATTGGTAGACGCTCAGGACTTAAAATCCTGTGAAGCTTGCTTCGTGAGGGTTCGATGCCCTCCTCTGGTACCAATCATAGGGGAATTTACGGCTTTTTAACTTAAATTCACTTATCGAGCTAGGTTACTTCGCCATTATATGGAGTCGGATCTTGGGCCGTATCCGTTAAAGAATTCCCCTCTTTAAAATAAAGGAATTAATCATGATAGTTACATTAAATGATAGTGACTCCATCGAAACAATCATAGAAAAAATCAATGATCTTATAGTTATCCATGGTATGAAAATAGAGTTCAAAAAGGAAAGTAACGCAGTATTTGGGAAACATCAAAAGACTGTTGAATTAAAAGAAGAAGAAACCATGTGGGGACTAGCTTAACTTGGATATTGGGAAGGTGCTCGCCAAACAAAAGAATTCCCCTTTTTAAACGAAAAAAGTGAAGGTTTTTTATGAAAGATAATAACCCCAATACAACTTTTAAACAAAAGAATGAGTCGAAGGAGGGAATAGTTCATAGTTCCTATGGTGATATAGCAATTGACCTTACAAACGGCAAAGTTATAGATGTAAGAACAGAAGAAGTTGAATGGAGACAATGGGTTGATACCATAGATCACTTTGATTTAAAAGAATATAGAAAGTTCTATAAAGAACACTATAATAATGATGGGGAGCACACTGAATTTGATATATTAGATATTGGCTTTTGGCAAAAAGGCGCATTACAGGTGTATAGTCCGCCAAGTTCAGCTTTTAGAATGATAGCTAAAAAAGATTTAGCAGAAGAAGGAATTTAGTATGGATATACCACCAGCAGATATGTTTGGAATGGGGTTAGGACTTGGCGAAGAAATAGCCATGGAAAAGAGAGCTGGCGAGATGGGCCAAACAGATGATGGCGTCTTGGGAGCGCCTGTTTTAAATAGAAGCTTGGTACCGATCGCTAGAACTGGTGGAAATTGTAAATTGGTAGACCTAACTGATATGAATAACTGGTTAGTACCAATGACAAAAAGGCTAAGATCTCCATTTATAGAAAAATGGAAACGAGTATCCCTCGGGCTCAAAAACCCAAACGCTCCTTTATTGACTTATGAAGAAGAAGAAGCTTATCATATGGCAACTAATGATATAGACGATGATGAAGAAATTAAATCAGCAAAAGTGAAGTTGAAGAAGCTCAAAAGATTAAACTCAGAATTAAAACTAAAAAATATGGGTAAAAGGATTGATAAGCTGAGGTATTCACATGACGAAAATCAGAATAATGGGAAAAAAAGGTTCTAAGGCTTGTAAAACCATAGTTAAAGAAGCTGAAATCCCAAGATACACTAACAACAGACATAATATTGACGTTCTAATAAATTACGGGCTAGCAGGTGAAAGATTGAGACAATATTATAGGAAATTTCCATCTGCGAGGAAGATACCCACTATAAACAAGAATATTGGACATTCCAAATTGAGAGTAATAAATATAGCTAAAAAAGTTGGTATATTAGTCCCAGATAGCAAACTCGCCTTATCAAAATTAGACAAAAAGAAAGAATGGATTGAGAAAAGGTTCAGCTCTCAAGGCGGTAAAGGCATTCGTCTTGCAAGAAACAAATCCGCAATGAAAGGAAAATACTATCAAAAATTCATAAAGAATAGACTCTATGAGCTGAGAGTACATGCATTCAGATGGCTAGATGAAAGTGATTATGGAATACAGAAACGTCTTGGAGACGATGGCGAAATTGCATGGAATTTCAGTCAAGGTGGTCGCTTTGTTACAGTTAACAGTCGTGGTTATGGTGTTTTCAAAAGTGCGGTTGATATATCTAACAAAATACTTGACCTTCTTGGTATGTCTTTCAGCGCAGTAGATTTCATCGTAGATAGAGAAAGAGGTCTTTATTTTATAGAAGTAAACTCTGCTCCTGGCTTCTCTGGTTTAAGCGACTCTATATATATAAATGCTTTCAAAAAATTAAGTAGGATGCCTAAAAGCAAAATATTAAAGTGTTAATTTTGGAGCGTCCAACCGGGGAATTCGTTGGTTCAATTCCAACTTGGTTGTGAAAATAATACCGGTTAAAGATAATGTAATCCCAAAGCTGAGAGGCACACAGTCGCCCGGCCACTGGTCGTTTCGAAATTAATACTTTAAAAAAGGTACTCATGATAGTTTACCCAGAAGAACATAAACAAAATACAATAGAGAGAATAAAAAACGTATTAAAGCCAATTACCAAAGAAGATTTAGATGAAAACTTTAAACTTACCACAGGACCTAATCCCGGAAGGCTCTATAATAACCGGATTCAGAGGCAGTATCTCACAAAATACATACAAACCAGAAACGGAAGCTAATAGTATAGACGATATAGATCTAATATCAGTCTATATAGCTCCAGTAGATTATTACATAGGATTGAATCAAAACCCGCTTTATATAAGGGGTAATCAGATTATAAAGGGTAAATTTGATGTAGTCTCTTATGAATTAAAACACTTTACAAAACTTGCTTTGAGATTCAACCCAAATATAATCCCATTATTATGGCTAGCTAAAAAACATTATTTAAAAGTAGATCCACCAGGACAAATACTTATTGATAATAGAAATTGTTTTAGCTCTAAACGTGCCTATAAAGCATTTACTGGTTATGCCAATGACCAACTAAAGAAAATGTCTAAGAATACATTCAGTGGTTATATGGGTGCTAAAAGAAAAGCCCTTGTAGAAAAATTTGGTTTTGATTGTAAAAATGCTAGTCATACTATAAGATTATTTAAAATGAGTATTGAATTTTTGGAAACTGGTAGATTAAATGTCTATCGTGACGAGGATAGGGAGGTTTTATTAGATATAAAAGAAGGTAAATGGACATTAAACCAAGTTAAAGATTGTGCAAAAGGTTTATATGAGGATGCTAAAATAGCACTTAAAAAGTCAGATTTACCAGAAGAATCTGATGATACTACAATTAATGGAATCTTTATGGAAATAATATCTGATTATATATATGAAAAATATCAGATGCCACAGGCTTTACAAAAGTATTAAGAAAGTTAATAGAACATAGAATATAGAATTAGATGGTGACTTTGTGGTAAGTCATCTCAAAAACATACCACGTAAATGTCTATTCATCCAATCACCATTTAAGCAGAGATCCTTCCGTAATAAGTAGCATGACAGTGACAGAAGGGCCTGTGTTTAAATGGTGATATTATGATTAGAATAGACATGGTAGATTGGATGTTTATTATAATATCTATTATTACCTTTGGCAAAGTAATGATGGTTATCAATAAACGCCCAATTTACCAACATTGATCTGCTTGCGGGTCAAGGCTTTGAATGGGTAGGGGTGGGCAATTGCATAACTCCAGGCAAAAAGAGCCGGTGTGGTTATGCTGCTGCAAACGCTTAATTGCGGGTTGCAGCGCAAGAAAGGATAAGATAAAATGGGCAGTTTTAACGTAGCATGTACAGTATCAAGCATAAGTATAAACTCAGGAGATCCTGTGGCATTTATACCGCTTGAGATAGCCAGGTTTCCATATAAAATAGGCGATGGTAATCATATGCTTATATATAGCCATTGTTTCTACATTCCAATTACAATGCCTATATTTGGTAAATACAATGATTATGGTGGGGTTGAACATATTATCCGCGATGAAAATATAGAAATCGTAGAAACATATTTTGACAAAAAAATCAAAAGAATAAGGAATGTAGATGATTTTGGTAAATCTGTTTCGTCTGGTATGTTTGTCCATAAAGAAATATTTGAATGCATGGCCAGGGATATGCAAGTGAGTGAATTTGGTAAATACGAATCCCAAAGAGCGAAAAAGATAAGTAATTTTTTCAAATATCTTGAGGATATAAAAAAAGCTAAGAAGACTAGAGATGATTACATAAAATTAAGAGAAGAATCTAAATATCTGGGAAGGCCATTTACAAGATTTGGAACTATGACCAAAACAACATTTACAGGAACGGCTCTTGCTGGATTGATCAAGACTAAATACACAGGTTTAAGGGGCAATCAAAGAGAGATAAGAACCCAGCCTCCATTTTTACACCAAAACGCGAAGCCAAACTTAAAGTGGTTAAAACGCCTAGATAGTAGTAAAAAATACTTTACAAATTTAGAGAATAATTTATCCAGTGTTTATAATATATTCAGATTTAGGGATTACAAAACATTTAATAAAATATATCAACCAGTATTATATGACTATGATCCAACAAAACAAGACAAAGGTTTCTTCACAGCGTTAACTGACTTCGCAGTATTTGAAGATTCATTATATGCTACGAACAATTTCTATTTTCCTGCTATGAATGGTTATCAATGTGGACATAAATATGCATCGGAAGTTCTATATAACAAGGCAAAAGAAATAATGTTATCCGATATAGCTGATGAAATTGAAAGAGAAAAAGAATGGGAGAGATGGAGGAAAGAAAGAAAAGCTGAAAAGGAAAAGGAATAAGATGAGCATCTTTGGGAAACTAACAAAAACTATAATACATACAGCAACTACACCAATTAACATTATAAAAGATGTTGCTACACTTGGTGGAGCTATTACTGAAGAGGATGAGCCATACACTCTTCAAAAAGCAAAGAAAATTTTAGAAGACTTGGATGAGCTTGGGGATAAGATCGACGATCTATGAAGCTCTGAGAGCGTTTTAGAGGGTATTATGATCAAAACTATTAAGAATCTTCTCAAAAGAAAACATAGACATATATGGAAGGAAGAAATCCGCCATAATGAGGAACATCATATGCTCTGGTATTTACGCCGTTGTGAATGTGGTGTTGTAGAAATATTTTATGCCGGTGGTACTGGGGATGAAAAATGGCATCCTTTCACTGGTAAATTTAAATTTTCTTGGGAAAAAGAATGGTTTGACTCCGCAAGAAAAGTGATCTTTAAGGAAGGTGTTATAAAAAATGCGTAATATATTGCTTATTGTTGATATGTTAAATGATTTTGTTCATGAACGTGGGGCATTAAACTTTGAATACGCAAGGAACATAGTGCCTTTTATAAAAAAACGTTTAACTCAATATCGGTTAGAAAGATATAAGTTAAAAGGGTTGAAACAATATAATGTTATTTATGTATGTGACGACCACTCTGAGGACGATGAGGAGTTCAAAAGATTTCCAAAACACGCTATAACTGGGACATGGGGTGCACAAGTAATTAATGAATTAAAACCTCTAAATCCACTTGTAGGCGAAAAGGTAATTTACAAAACCAGATACAACGGTTTCTACAATACCGCTCTTGACCCTTTATTGGCGACGTTAAAACCTAGGAAAGTGGAAGTGGTTGGTGTGTGTACATCTATTTGTATAATGGATACCATCGGTGGGTTGGCTTGCCGAGATTATAAAATTATTGTACCCGTGGAAGGTGTAGCAGATTTTGATAATGAAGCTCATAAATTTGCTCTCGATAGAATGGAGAAATTATACGGAGTAGAGGTCATTGATCCGCCAGCAATAAAGGAGTGATTATGCCAATTATAAACAGTCTACTTGATACAGATCAATACATTTTTACTATGGCACAAGCAGCATTACATCAATGCCCAGGAGCCATGGTAAAGTTCAAATTCAAATGCAGAAATGGCAGTGGTCTAGTAAGAGACGAAAATGGACTTGCTGAACCATTCCTTAACAAGTTGGACGAGGAAATAGACCATCTATGCTCTCTTAGATTCACCGAAAAAGAACTTTCATATTTGTCTACAATTCGTTATTTCAAAAAGGATTTTATAGATCTTCTGCGCCTATTACAGTTAAACAGATCACATATCCTGACTTATGTTGAAAATGGAGCACTCCAGATAGAAATAACTGGACCTATATTTTTAACTATATGGTTCGAGGTTCCAGTGCTTGCTATAGTAAGTGAGTTAAATAGTAAGTTGAATGGTTCAACTGAATTTGAACGTATTAAGGTGGGGAAAGAAAGGCTTAACGAAAAGGTAAACTATCTACATAATAATTTACATAAAGACTCCGACTTTAGATTTGCTGATTTTGGTACCAGAAGAAGGGATTCCTTTGGGTGGCAAAGGTACGTACTTGAAACTTTAAAAGAAAAAGCGGAAAGCTGGTTTATTGGGACTTCAAATGTTTACTTTGCTATGATACTTGGAATACCAACAATAGGTACAATGTCGCACCTATGGTTACAAATGTTCCAGAGAATGGGTGTTGAACTTTCAAACAGCCAGAAAGCTGCCTTGGATGCTTGGGTAAAAGAATATCAGGGAGACTTAGGTATAGCATTATCCGATATAGGTGGATTCGACTGGTTTCTAAAAGATTTCAATCTATTTTATGCTAAACTATTTGATGGATGTAGACATGATTCTGGCGATCCCCATTGGTGGGCAGATAAATTAGTAAAGCATTATAGAAAATTAAAAATAAATCCTAAGACAAAAGCAGCTGTGTTTAGCGACGGACTGACTATTCCTATGGCTGTAAAACTATTTGATAACTTTAACCATATGATAAATACATCTTTCGGTATTGGCACAAACCTTACCAATGATATGGGACACGAAGCTTTACAAATTGTGATCAAAATGGTCGAATGTAATGGTGGAGCTGTGTCTAAAAGGAGCGACAGCAAAGGTAAAGGGATGTGCGAAGACCCCAAATTTGATGAGTATTTCGCTAAAGTAATTAGAGAAGAATTGGAGAGGGAATAAAAATGGAACACTTAATAAGGTTGTTCAAAGCAGTAGAAATTAAATCTGTAGGAGAAAGAGAAGCTAGTAAGGACCTTTTAGAAAAAACTATAAAAAATGGTTTCATCTTCTCCCCCGAAGTTATTTACAATTATTCCGATGTAGAATTGGAAAGTTTAGCTGACTTAGTAGGAAAAGAAATAGGTCTTACGCTAAGAGAAATGAATAATGCATTTCACAAGTCATGGGGAAAAGTCAAAGAGGCAAAAATAGAGCAGTTAATTATTGAACAACTAATTCATTATTTTACAACATATGGATTCAAACAACTTGGCATTTTTAGTGAAGATTCAATTTATATCCCCAATGAAAAATTAGAATTACCAGAAGTGAATGTCGATAATTTCGTTCTAAATATCATTAAAGGATATACAATCGAAGAAATCAAGGAAAAAGTAATTAAGTTACTAAAGTCTGGAATTGCTTTAAAAGAAGACACGATGAAGGATGTTGTCGAAGTTGCAAAATATGTCGGAATTGGGCACAACAATGTAGATGATATTAAAAATAAAGAAGTCAAAACTGCTTTATGTGATCATTTAGGACTGTTCCCTAAAGATCCTGTAGAATTTTTAAGATATGTAATATATAAAACTACTAACAGAACTCTATTAATAAAAGACATAGCTACAATAGGAGCTCTAAAAGAAATGTCCAACAAAGAAACTTCTGTGTTATTTATGAAATATAAAATTCGCTATGGGCTTCAAGAGTTATCTAAAATATTTCATAGATTTAAACCTATTTTCCTAGCTATGAAATCCGAAGATTCTATGAAAATGTTTATTAATAGAATAAGAAAACTTGCAGTTAAGTACCATAAACCAATGAATAAAGATTATCTTAATGAGATAACTGCAATGATAAAAAACGGCGAAGCTATCAATAAATCAGATCTAGAACGTCACCTTGATAAAGCAAGTCCATTTAGAAAGGTTAGGTTAGCTTATGCCTTAAATTACAGAATCACAGATGCAGATTCTATATTATATAAAATTAGAAATGGCAAAGGCTTTGCCACAGATTTTAGCTTTACCAAAAAAGCTGAAGCTGAACAAATACTTGATTTAGTTTTAAACTCATTTATAAGAGATATAGGAAATAAAGTAAAAGGAAAGAAAATATTCATTCCTAACTATATTCAATATGCTTTACCTACTACTGAAAAACAATTTGTGGGAAATTTTCCATGTGGGACTTGTATTACTGTACCAAAAGATATGCTTTTTGGAATTCATTGGAATAATGTAGATGGTCGTGGGATTGATTTGGATCTATCTCTTATGAATACAGAGATCGGTAAAATTGGGTGGGATTCTAGCTACAGGACAGAAGATAGGACAATACTATTTTCAGGAGATATGACTGACGCAGGAGGAAAACACGGGGCCAGCGAATTGTTCTATGTGAAACGACAAGCAATCCAAGAATTTATTATGTTTGTAAATTATTATAATTATATGCCTAATTGCGAAGTTCCGTTTGATATAATTGTCGCAAAAGAAAATGTTAGTGATCTTGAGCATAATTACTTAGTTAACCCTGACAATGTTATAGCTACTGCAGAAACTAAGATAAATAAAAAACAAAAAATGCTGGGATTGTTAGTATCAACATTTAATAGAAATAGATTTTATTTTTCAGAAGCGGATATAGGTAAATCTATTACATCCGGCAACCATGATTATGTAAAAAATAGTAGAAAGTATCTTGTCAAATTTAATCGTAATACAATTAATTTGAATGACATATTAGTCAATGCTGGCGCAACATTAACTCAAACTGAAGATGAATGTGATATTAATCTAGCACCAAAAATTATTGGAAAAGATACAATAATTGAATTAATAACATAAGAATTAAATAGGGCAAAGGGAGTTCCTATAAAAATCATTCTGGATACTTACTCCCCGCCCAATAAACAAAATAAAAATAATTCTTTTTTTAAATGTCATTATATGGGAAAGTAGCTCAGTGATAGAGCGCCGGGTATAATTTACTCTCCGCAGATGTACAGCACAGAGAGTTCCTATAAACTATACAACCCCGGAGGTCACAGGTTTGATTCCTGTCTTTCCCAACACGTAAGAGGATGAATATGAAATTGTGTACTGATTACAGTAGTATATTCAGGAATATTGTCCAAAATGGAATAGACTATTTTAAAGATTATCCTGACATTAAAACTATGGTTGTTGGGCTATCTGGTGGGATAGATAGTGCTCTAACTGCCGTTTTAGCGCGCGAGATATGTAATAGAACTTCTAAACATAGATTAATCGGGATCAGTATACCAATTCAATCGAATAAAAAGTCCGAAGTTCTACGTGCCGCAGATATAGGAAAAATGTTTTGTCATGAGTTCAGAGAAATTAAAATTATAAACACAATTTTTAAATTGGCCAATAGATTTATCAAATCAGAGAGTACAGCTGAGAAAATAAGATTGGGAAATGTTAAAGCCCGAGTGAGAATGATAAGTCTGTATGATGCAGCCCATAGAAGAAACGGCATCGTTTTATCAACTGATAATTTATCTGAGTTTAATCTTGGGTTTTGGACGTTACACGGAGACGTAGGTGATTTTGGTCTTATTCAAAGTCTATGGAAAACAGAAATATATGGCCTGTCTAAATATCTCAGCGATAAATATTTTGGAATATTTGAAAATGAAAGCAAATATGTAGACTGGTTGGATTATGGCTTAAAATCAAGAGCTTTGGATGCTTCTATAAAAGCAGTACCTACAGATGGTCTTGGTATAACTAATAGTGATTTTGACCAACTTGGAGTAGATAGTTACCAAGAAGTTGACAAAATTCTAATAGAATATATCAATACACGTACAGAAGATTTAGAGCATCACCCAGTAATAAAAAGACATCTTAAATATGCTTTCAAACGTAATAATCCGTATAATATTCCGAGAAGTAATATAATTGCCAAATCTAAAGAATACTTTAATATAACAAAAGGTTTGCCATTTACAACAAAATATTTCTAAAGGAGGAATAAATGGTTTGTATATTAAAGCAAGATCATCCGCTCCGAGTTCAATTTGGACCTGGATTAGTAGTTCATGCAGCACGGCAAGACATGTATGGTGGATTTTATCGATATAGACATGAATCTAGTGAGTCAGAACTTGTTCCAAAAAGAAAAATAGTGCGTATACCGTGCAAAAACAGATACAGCTTGAAAAAACAAGGATTATTCGCCGACAACTATCTTGTTCCTAATACTACGCCAATTACATGTAAACTTTGTCTTAAAAGACTTGGAATGTCTGAAGAAAAAGCAAGTCCAGTAAGATATGTCATAATAGACAATGAAACTGGAGAATATTATAGACATGCAAAATACAGTTGTAGCTGGGTACAAGATATACTCGATGCGACTCTTTATAAGGTGAGACACCCAGCAGAACAACATACAAAAGGAAGGTTTTGGGAAGATTGTGAAGGAAATGAAATATCACGTGATGAATATCAAAAGCTTGTAAAGAAAGGTAAAAAAGTAAATACAACATATAAGAAAAGTCCTAGGTATGATGTTCTCACTGTCACTATAAATCTAAACGTGGAGAGATAGAATGAGAAAAGTAGGTTTCTGGTTTTCCAAGTATGAACCACTATTTCCAAAACCTAGACCAGAAAGTGGAGATTCTAACTGGGTAAGAAAAAAAGATAATGTTAAATTTGCTAAAATACTGCGAGCATTAGAAAATAAAGCAAAAATGAAAGGCTTTAAAGGATCGTCTAAATGCAGAATATGCGGCTGTAGAAATGGCAGTAGAGAATACAACTATAAAGGATGGCTTTGGCCAGAAGGATTTATACATTACATTCTAAAACACAATGTTAAACCACCTGAGGGTTTTATAAGATTTGTTTTAAGAGAGGCTAAACAACAAGATGTCAATAAACATAGAATTAACAATGCGCCTCGAAGATGAAAAATTCGTAGCTTCATTGCAAAATGAAATTGAGAATTTAGCATTGGAAACGGCAGGTACGGCTGAACATATTTATTTTGACAAAGTAATTGTTAATGATGAGTTCTACTTTGAATTTGATCCAGATATAAATGCTTGGGTATTACACAGAAGATTGTTATTTGAAACATAAGGAAGGGGAAATGGAATTTGCACATGGAGACTCTTTATTTATACCAAATTTAGGCAAATGTACAGTTATAGACATATTCAAAGGCTCTGCTGGTAGCGATTTTGTTAAAATAAAAGAGTTAAAGAACAACAAAGAACATACAAAATATGCTGAAAAACTATCAGAAGAGATACGTAGTGAAGGACACAAAAAATTCAACCATCCAGTTATATTTAATGCACCAAGAGAAGCTTATTGGTTCTCAATAGGTTTTATTGCTCGTGCAGGAGAAATAAGATTAAGAACTACTCCAAAGACGGAAAAATTAGTTATTAGAGATTACTTAGAAATAACAGGTTGTGATGTTGACGAAAATTACGTAATATATAATCCCAATAAGGATACTTTTACGGACAATGCTTTAATTATTTTTAATAAACCGGCACAAAATGTTTTAGATACTTTATATTTTCCTGAAAACAAAAATGGGAAAAGAATAAGCGAAGTTGGAAACAATAAATGTGAAGTTTACAATAAAAGCTTCGTATGGACTCTATTGTCATTTGGATTTAGAACTGGGATAGACCACGACATTGATGAAATAAAAATACATTTAAACAGACAACCTATAGAACATATAAAAACATTTAACAAAGGATATTTGAGCTAAAATGACTAAAAACAGACTATATGACGAAAATGATCGATACACAGATGATACTGGCAATCTTGACAGTGAAGTAGCCAGAGCACTTAAACCTATATTTGATAAGTATATTAAAGCTGGTTATTCTTTTAGGGACATAGCCCATGTAATGATACATGCTGTTTTTGGGCTTGAAATGGAAACTATCTTAGCTAAAGGGCTAAAGGAAAGAAAAAATTAAACTAACCTCTATAATATTAGAGGGTTATTGTCATTAGTTGACACAATACAGCAATTAATTAAATAATACAGAAAC
>Ga0315545_1000675_pt1 | contig 35694 bp, 38 predicted proteins | sample SalMarSW160210MG_FD_203096 | JGI IMG/M metagenome (GOLD analysis project Ga0315545, IMG submission 203096) | Salt marsh sediment microbial communities from the Plum Island Ecosystem LTER, Massachusetts, United States - Salt Marsh Sediment SW1602-10 ...
AACGTGATCTACCCTTACAATTATGCCGTCAATTGGTATGCGGATTTGATAGTAGCCACTGAGGAAACGATAGAAGAAAGATGTGAATTGGTTGAAGCCTTCGTACGAGCGACCATGCAAGGCTGGGAGGAGACTATCTCAAACGCGGATGAAGCAGCCCTCCTACCCCAGGAATATGATCCGGACACGGGAGCGGAACATTTGAAGTTTGTGCTCCAGGTGAGTATTCCATTGTTCTGTACAGGAGAGCATTGTATCGGTTGGATGGAAGAATCCGTCTTTCAACAAGCGCAAAGGTTCTTACTAGAGCAGGGTATATTGCAGGATCCCTTAGAAGTGCGAGAGGTCTACACAAGGGAGTTTATCGAGCAGGGATGTGGGTAGTATATGGATGTGAAATGCGGCCAAAGTTTAAAGTAAGCCCTTTAGCTGTCTCATAGGACGTTATGAGAATACGCGTGAAGCTAGTTGCCATAATTGAAATGATCGTTCTACTGACTATTCTTGCTGTGGCGTTTGCTAGCTTTCAGGCAGGGAACAAGATGATCATTGCAGACGTAGAAGCACAATTGGAGAGCGTTCTGACCTTGAAAAGCTCTCAACTAAGGGCCTACTTCAACGAGAGAAAAGATGATATCAATGCTCTGGTTAATTCTAAGGACATCGCCGATCTACTACCCTCGAAAGATACGACAGAGCCAAGGTCAAACATTGATGCCAGAAGAGAAAATCTGCGGAAGACCCTAAGGCTGAATGGGTATTTCAAGGAGTTTTCGATTATTGACGAAGACGGTGAGGTGTCTCTCTCCACGAACGAACAACATGAGGGTATGTTAAGAACTAATGAGCGGTACTTTGTCGAGGGCAAACAGGGTCTCTACATAGCTCCTCTTGGCTATGATATGAGCCGGGATGTGCCAACAGCAACGATAAGCGGGCCCGTCCTTGATGAGGAAGGCAAGTTAAGGGTGGTGTTGGTTGGAGATGTGGACCTGAGTTTGCTTTCCGCGCTTATGACAGAAAGAGTAGGGTTGCGGGAAACCGGCGAAACCTACTTAGTGAACAGCTACAACTTCGTTTTAACGAGCTTGAGAAAGGCTCCAGGAAAAATCCCTCTCTTCATGCATACCCAAGCGGTGAAAGAATGCCTGTCCCAAAAACCTACAGATATCTTATCTGTACTGCAATATACAGACTACGCAGGTGATAATGTAGTGGGAATGTATAAGTATCTCCCAGCACTAAAGATGGGAATCATTGCCGAAATGGATAGAAAAGAAGCCTACGCATACGGGATGGATTTAAGGAATACGATTGCTGGCATTGCTGGAGCTGCGGCTGTTATCTCTCTGGTGATAGCGTATCTTCTCTCCCGTACTATCTCTGGGCCCATCCAAATTCTGACAGCGGGAGCACAGAAGATTGAGTCAGGAGACCTGGGTCATCGAATTGCAGTTCACGCAAAGGGAGAAATAGGAACCCTTGCATCCTCTTTCAATAGCATGACACGTGAATTGAGAAGCAAGATAGACGTAGAAAAGCAGCGCGCGGATAAGACTAGGCTGGTCTATGAGCTTGGCCAGCAAGTGACCGGCATGCTAAGACTGGATGAGCTGTTGCCCGGAATCGTGAGTGCTATCCGCGATGCATTTGATTACTACAATGTGATGTTGCTGTTGCCCGACACAGAAAAGAAATACTTGACGGTGCAGGCCATAGTTGGCGGCTTAGTTGACGTATTTCCTAAGGGATTCCAAGTCAATATAAGGGAGGGGACGATAGGGCACGTGGCTGTAACTGGCGAGGCCCAGGTGACTGGTGACGTGAGCAACAGCCCTTCTTATATACATAGTACCTCAGAGGAAACGAAGTCAGAACTTGCAGTGCCAATTAGGAAAGCCAAACAGGTCATCGGAGTTCTTGTAATACAGAGCAATGAACTGCACGCCTTCGATGAGACTGATATGGTCAGTATGGAGATCCTGACTACCCAGATTGGCACAGCCATCGAAAACGCGGAGTTGTATGAACAAGCACAACAGGAAATTGCTGAGCGGCTGCAGGCAGGGGAAGAGCTAAAGAAACATCTTGATCATCTAGATAAGCTGGTTGATGACCGTACGTCCAAATTGACGAAAGCCACCAAGAAGCTTAGGCAGGAAGTGAACGAACGGGTGCAGGCAGAGGAGAAGTTGCGTAACTCTTCACAAAAGATGGAAAGCCTCCACGAGGTAGCCCAACAACTTGAAACATCCAGCACCGCACAGGATGTATATGATATAACTATCGAAGCAGCGGAGAAGATCCTCAGCTTCTCCCTCGCCTCCCTAGATATCGTGGAAGAAGGCAAGTTGATAGTCAAGGCTACCTCTACAGAAGTGCCTTCTGGGGCAAGCAAAGAGACTAGGCTTGAACAAGGAGGCCTGGCAGGAGAGACCTACCGCAGCGGTAAGACTACCGTCTTTGGCAGTATGGATGAGGTCCCCATTGCAACCCCTACCAAGGAAGAGTTCAGCTCGGGGATAAGTGCACCGATTGGTGATATCGGTGTATTCCAGGTCGTCTCCACAACACCCGATGCCTTTACCGAAGAAGATGGCCGTCTGCTCAACCTATTGCTTGGCCATACCTACGAAGCAATAAAGCGGATCAACCTACAACGACAGCTTAAAGAACAGGCCATCCATGATCCTCTGACCGGTGTCTACAACCGTCGTTACTTCACCCAGGTCATCGAGCAGGAGATCACTCGCTCCAAGCGCTATGATCATCCTATCGCCTTCTTGATGGTTGATGTAGATAGATTTAAGGAGATAAACGATAGGTTCGGTCACCAGATGGGCGACCGTGTACTGCAAGAGGTGGCTAAGCTGCTAGAAGCTCAACTACGTGATGTTGATATTGTCATCCGCTATGGAGGGGATGAGTTCTTGCTTGTATTACCTGAAACAACAGATGGCGAGCCAGATGTTGTAAAGGAACGGATCGCTAAAGCGATGGCCGAGCGAAACAAAGAGAACAGGCTCATAGACTTCCCTGTTACAGTATCCATTGGTGCTGCTTCTTGGAGACCTGAGGGTTCAGAATCAATGGAACAGGTTCTGGCAAGGGCAGACCGCAGGATGTATGTTGAGAAGAGAAAAGGCGTGGAAGGTCATAGTAGGAAAGAAGGGTAAGGCTCGGGGTAGCGTTGAGGGTTTACCAACCGCCCCCGCCCCCGCCACCAAAGCCTCCGCCGGAAAACCCTCCGCCGAACGAACTACCGCCGCCCCAGGCAGAGTGTCCCCCTGAGCTTGCCCGTGGAGCTGAGACAAATGTACGCTCCATCCCTGTGGAAATGTGCATCATCGATAAGGCAAATAGATGCGCACTGAAGACAGGGTTTACTCCAACGTACCACTCCGGAGGTTGTTCAAACATTCCCTCGAACTGCTTGGTCCAGATAGAGGTCAGGTTGAGAGCCATAGCGTAGGGAAGGAGTTTCTCAAATAGCTTTGGGTTCTTCTTTGGGGCGTCATGAAATTCCATTTTCTCTACCTCGGCACGACCAATATACTCGGAAAGACCTAGAAGATCCTGTAATACATTAACACCTTTCCTGGTCTTCCGCGGCATAATTGGAGAAAAAGCAAGGATAACCAGGCCAGAAATAGCAATAGCTGCTCCCATGTACAAAGAGGAAAGGACAACACCAAGAGCAACCCCACCAAAGAGAATCATCATTCCGAAACCCATATATGAACGGCGTGTACGCTCCGGGTTGTGCGGGTAGTACCCCTTGTTGATAAGTCCGGTATACAGATCTGACTTGATCTTGGGAAGGACCTTGTAAAACTCGTTTTCCAGTGTGGATAGGGTCCGCTCCTCTGAGTGAGCATCATCAAAAATAGTTGTAAGCAGGGTTTGTTCGACTTTGGACAACCGGCTATCCGCCTTTTTGAGCCTGATGAAGTCGTAGTCAAGTGGTGTGCTACGGCCAAATAGCCCCTTTACCTTTGAGACAACTCCTAGTTCGTCTTCGGCAATCTCTTTGATCTTGAGGTATCCTTTTACCGCCAGGCTAATTACCATTGCTGAGATGTCGCGCAAGTCAGCACGATCGTCAATCAATACTCCAGCCTCGCCGGCGTGCATTCCGGGAGGTGGAGCAAAACGTGGAGCAATTGTAGCTTTGACTGGATCTTTCCCCTTGGCGAACCAGAGGAAGACCATTGCAATGAGCGTGACGAGCGGTAGGGCGGCGTACTTGTTTGCAGACAGAAACCACAGGGTGCGTTGCCATGTTGTTGGTGCAGGAATCCCGACTGCTTTTCGCGGGATTGCAACATCAATTGTCAGTCCCTCGCCGGGAGAAAGATCTCCCGCTGTAAACAGGAAGCGACCTTTAGCATCCAAGGTGGCTGGCCCTCCTCGTGCGATGGTGCCATAGTAGCCAACATAAGAGGTGGTTGAGACTTCATCTAGCGGTACACCAGGAGGGAGCTGCACACTAGCACTAACACGATTGATCGGGATGGTCCACTTGTTTCCGGTGACATTCCAATAGAGCTGGATATAGTCTTCTCTGAACAGAAGTGCGCGGTTGACAGAGTAACAAATTGTGTAGGTATGCGTACCTGTGACTGTCACATTTGCGTCACCGATACGAATGAGCGTATTTCGTCCATGTCTTTGTGTTGTGTAATGAGCTCTTGTGGCATCGCTTTCGATTGATGTAATGTTAAGGTCAATGGTAAGGTTTTCTCCAGTTGGGCGACGGTAGGATATAGGAATCTCACGCTCTATCCCATGGTGAGGACTGTAGAAGATAACTGTGAGGGTTTCTTTGATGTTGAGCGTCCCTGTTTCGTCAAGTGCGATATCTACATGGAAGTCGGTTATCCGTAGAGTTGCAGACCCGGTGACAAAAAGGGTACAAAGCAAAAAGATGGAAACAAGCGTTTTCCGCATCAAAATCTTGCCCTAGGAGCTTCTCTTTGTTCCTCGTTTGGTAGCATGTAGAACTCTCGCTCCTGAAAGTGAAACATGTTGGCGATGAAGCTCTGAGGGAAAATACGAATGCGGGTGTTGAAATCACGCACTACTGCGTTGTAATACACACGTGAACGCTGGATGGTATCTTCTACTTGCTCGAAGCTCCGTTGGAGCTCGAGGAAGTTTTCATTGGCTTTCAATTCAGGGTAGTTCTCTACCACGGCGAATAGTGACTTAAGGGTATTCTTAAGGCCTTCTTCGGCAAGTGCCTGCTCTTTTGGAGAAGACGCATTGATCGCCCGTGTACGAGCAACGGTCACTTGTTCAAATACTTTCTTTTCATGAGAGGCATAACCCTTAACTGTCTCTACTAGATTTGGGATTAGGTCGTAACGGCGCTTGAGCTGGACATCAATATCTTGCCACGATTCCTTAGCACGCACCTGTAATTTGACGAGTCGGTTGTAGTTCAGAATAGCCCATGCAGCAACAGCCACTACAATCAATAAGATATAAAAGCCAGCACTCATACTTCCTCCTTATGTAAACTTGGGATGATTATACGCTGAACACAAGCATTGGCCAAACCAGAGGCGTGGGAAATGCGCTTTTCTTGTGGCTTCATTATTGGTTCCTCACGGTTAAGACAAGATAACCCAGAGAAAGATTAAAGAACTTATCCTCTCGCAAAGCCGCAGAGAACGCCAAGGAAACCAACAACCAGGGTTCTGCTTGTGTAGTTTGGGGGGGTGTAGTAATTAGTTTAGGGATGTACTACACCCCCCGAGTAGCTTGCTTGCCCCGTGCAATCCTATTGCACTGGGGCCTGCGACGTTGTTTTTCATGACGAATCATCTGACCGTTCCTGCAACGTCGCTGGTCAGGGACTGGCTGCTTTTTAACGAGCCCAAGAGGAAAAGATGCCTGTCCCTATTTTCCGACGCTACGGACGATCTACGTATTCTTGTGTTTAACGTTGGGGGGGGGATCTGTCTCCTCTACGATAAAATGTCTTTGTTCTTAAACCCATCATTCTGCTCTTCTCCGCGCTCTCTGCGCCTTGAGTGAGTGAAACGAACGGGCGAGAGAGAAACCTTGCCCAGAGTGTGGGGAGTCTCATTGTTATTGCAAAAGGAAAATCTGGTCGTTACAATCCGTCTTACAGCCTTACTATTGCGAGGAGGTAATCATGCATAAGCGACTTTTTACCCCTGGCCCAACTGAGGTCAGGGCTGACATTCTAAAGGAACTCTCAACTCCACAAATTCATCATCGGTCTCCCGAATTTGGTGAGCTCTATGCTGGAATTCAAGTGAAATTGAAGCAACTCCTGTTTACGGAGAATCCTGTCTTCTTGTTCACCTCTTCGTCAACTGGTGCTATGGAAGCGGCAGTGACAAATCTTGTTGGTAAACGCTGTCTTAGTTTGATAAATGGTGCGTTCTCGAAGCGATGGCACGAAATCACACAAGCAAATGCTGTTCCGTGTGATGCTTTCTCAATCGATTGGGACAAGGCACTCAAGCCAGAAATGGTGGAGGAGCAACTAGAAACGGGGAAATATGATGCTGTGACCTTGGTGTTGAATGAAACCTCTACAGGTCTTATGAACCCAGTTGCCGACATTGCCGAGGTAGTTGCTCGCTATCCGGACGTGTTTCTTCTTGTTGATGCAGTGAGCGGAATGGCAGGGGTAAAGATCGATACCGATGCCTGGAAGCTTGACTTTGTGCTTGCGGGGGTGCAGAAGGCATTTGCTCTTCCTGCGGGTCTTGCTGTAGCAGCCGTGAGTGAGCGAGCGCTTGCTCGGTCAGAGCACGTTCCACCACGTAGTTACTACTTTAGCCTGCCCAATATGTACAAGTCACACAAGAAGAACCAAACTCCATCAACGCCAGCGATTCCACATCTGTTTGCACTGGACGCGCAGCTTACGAACATGCTTGCCGAGGGTTTGGAGGAGCGATTTGCTCGTCACGAAAAAATGGCAAAAGTGGTGCAGAACTGGGCAAAGAAATACTTCGATATTTATCCTGAAGAAGGCTACTGGTCAAAAACACTTACCTGCATAAAGAATACGCGCGGAGTTTCGATTAGTGAGTTGGTTGATAACCTGGCCAGCAATTACAATCTTCGGATATCGAATGGCTATGGCCCAATCAAGGAGAAAACATTTCGTATTGCCCATATGGGAGACACTCAGATTGACGAAATCGAGGGCCTCCTAAAGGCAATTGAGACGGTAGTTGACCTGCAAGGAAGGAGAGGAGAATGGGATTAAGGGTACTTGTGTCAGATCCGTTGGCTGATGACTCTGTTGCAGCAATGCGACAAGCCGGCCTTACTGTGGATGTGAAGACTGATCTTTCGCCAGATGAACTAGCCAAAGAAATTGTGAACTATGATGCGATTGTTGTTCGCAGTGCAACCAAACTGCGTGCTCCAATTATCGACAGTGCCAGCAATCTACGGCTCATTGTCCGTGCCGGTGTTGGCATGGATAACATCGATGTAGACTATGCAAGATCAAAACACATTGAGGTGCGTAACACGCCGGCAGCAAGTTCAAGCTCTGTTGCAGAACTTGCCCTGGGTCATCTTCTTTCGCTAGCACGGTACATTGGACGTGGTACAGTTTCCCTAAAAAACGGAAGCTGGGAGAAGAAGGCCCTGAAAGGTGTGGAGATTGAGGGAAAGACGCTTGGCATCATCGGGATCGGACGCATTGGACAATTGCTGGCCAAGAAAGCGAAAGCTTTGGGCATGGAAATAATTGCGTTTGATAAGTTCATTAGCGACAGCCCTCTACGTGAACTGGTGACAATGGTGTCATTTGATAGGTTACTCAAAGAAAGCGATTTCATCTCACTACATATCCCATTTGATCCCAAAGAAGGGGCAGTAATTGGAAGGGATGAATTTGCGTTGATGAAGGATTCTGTGAGGATTATTAACTGTGCTCGAGGAGGAGTGATCGATGAGGTGGCGTTGGCTGAGGCGTTGGCATCGGGACAAGTGGCTGGTGCAGCCCTTGACGTGTTTGCTGCTGAACCGCCAGATGTGAACGATGCATTGTTTTCCCAACCGAGCTTGTCCCTTAGTCCACACATTGGAGCAGCCACTGTTGAGGCACAAGGGCGTGTAGGGAAGGAGGCAGCCGAGATCGTTATTGAATTCGCCAAATCCAAGTAAGGGGGCGTCATGTCACGGATCATTCCATTTCGTGGTATTCGTTACAATAAGGACAAGATCGACGATTTGGCTGCAGTTGTAACACAGCCATACGATCGAATCGATGGGCCTGAGCAAAAGGCGTACTACGAACGTAGCCCATACAATATCGTGCGTATCATAAAGGGCAAGGCAGCTCTGCCTGGTGATGTTTACGCTAGCGCAGCTTCCTTTTTCTTGGACTGGCTGAATGAAGGTATCCTGAAGCGTGACGAGACACCTTCGCTCTATGTCTATCACCAGGAATACACCTACACCAATGAACGTCTAACTAGAAAAGGCTTTATTGCTTTAGGGAAGCTTGAACCGGAAAAGGTGCACGCTCACGAGCGTACCTTAAAGGGACCTAAAGAGGATCGCCTGCGGTTAATGCAGGCTACAGAGGGAAACTTCGGTCAGATTTTCATGCTGTATTCTGATCCACAACGCGCAGCTGACAAAGAACTGGAGGCGGCAATTAATGAGAGGCCACCTACAATATCGCTAAAGGATGACCTTGGAAACCGACACCTGGTGTGGCAAGTCATGGACAAGAGGGTGATTGGTGAAGTTCAGGCTGCCATCGCCGACAAGGATCTGTACATTGCTGATGGGCATCATCGCTATGAAACGGCAGTTAACTTTATGCGTGAGTGCAAAAAAGCAGGATGGAAACCAGCTGCAGCAGAGTCATTCGATTACCGCATGATGACTCTATTCAACATCGATGAGCCAGGAATGACGATCCGACCAATTCATCGATTGATCCACGGCTTGCCGGATTTCGACCCGCAGTTGTTTCTTACAAAGCTGGGGAAGGATTTTGCCGTAAAGCGGTATTCAACGCTAGCGGAAATGGAGGCAGCGTTAAAGGCAGGGCAAGACCATCATACCTTTGGGTGCTACACGGGTGGAATCTTCAGTACGCTTACTGTGCGTGATGAGAACTTGATCGATCGGCTAGTCACTGTTGAGCGATCGATGGATTGGAAACGCCTGGATGTCTCCGTCTTACACATTGCCATTCTAGAGAGACACCTCGGGATTGATGCTGCAGCACTTGAGGAGGAGCGGAACATTACCTACAGTCATGATGTACTAGATGCTGTAAATAGGGTTGATCAAAAGGATGAGCAGATCTTCTTTTGCTTAAACCCGACGAGTCCGGATGAAGTACGACGGGTGGCAGATCATGGAGAGAAAATGCCTCAAAAATCAACCGACTTCTACCCAAAACTTCTGACGGGTCTTGTTCTTAGCAAAATGGGAATACAGAAATAGGACAGGGCCCTGTTTATGTAGTTGTGTCTGACGTCGGGCGCATGTCCGGAGCGCGAGGAGGCTGTCTAATCTTGGCGGTGACTTACCGCTGTTCAGCGTGCTCGCCAAGCCCAGGAATCCTTGCCCGGTGTTCCAGCAATCGCAATAGCTGAGAGATGATAAAGACCAGCACCAGGTAGAATAGGGCCACAACAACAAATACCTCGAAGTAGCGGAAATTGCGCGCAGCAATCCGTTTTCCAACACCCATCAAGTCGAGCAGTGTTACCGAGAAGACGATGGAAGAGTATTTTACCATCAAGATTAGTTCATTCGACCATGACGGGATAACAATACGAAATGCCTGTGGTAGTACGATGTAGCGAATAGCTTGTGGTAGGCTCATCCCAATTGCACGTGCGGCCATGAGTTGGCCTTGTTTGACGGCTTGGATTGCCCCACGCAGGTACTCTGCCTGGTATGCCCCTGTGTTGAGCCCTAATGCGAGAACTCCGCTGACGAATGCGGAGGGGTAAATTCCCCAGCTTGGAAGACCGTAATAAACCATGAGTAGCTGTACCAATAGCGGTGTGCCGCGGAAGATCTGGATATAGATACTGCATGGAGTGGAGATCAATCGGTTTCCGTAAACACGGCCCAATGCGAGCAGAATTCCCAGTACAATTCCCATTGCGATACATGTTGTCGTAATTTGCAGGGTCAGAAGAAGGCCCTGCGTGAGCTGTGGAAGCCACGTTACGTCAAATACCATCACTCCGTCTCCCCGTACAGCTCTGTGATCTTGTTCAGGAATTCTCCTGTTCGCGGATGCTCTGGGGCGGAGAACATTTGTTGTGGGTTGCCCTGCTCGACAACGACTCCGTGTTCCATAAACACAATTTCGTCGGCAACTGCGCGGGCAAAACCCATTTCATGTGTAACGACCAGCATTGTCATTCCATCCTTGGCCAGCTTGATCATCACCTCGAGAACCTCGCCAATCAGTTCCGGGTCAAGGGCCGAGGTTGGCTCATCAAACAGTATTAGCTTTGGCTCCATTGCTAGAGCCCTGGCAATAGATACACGTTGTTGCTGGCCGCCGGAGAGCTGTGCCGGATAGGCATCAATCTTGTCATCGAGCCCAACTCGTTCTAGCTCTTTCATTGCGAGCTTTCTTGCGTCTTCCTTTCTTATTCCCTTTACCTTAATAAGGCCAATGCTCACATTTCGCAGTGTGTTCAAGTGCGAAAACAGGTTAAAATCTTGAAAGACGAAGCCCATTTGAGCGCGTAGTCTGTTAATGTTGCATTTAGGGTGTGTAACTTCAACTCCATCCAACCAGACCCGGCCTTTGTCTGGTGGGGTCAACTGATTAATACAGCGAAGGAATGTGCTTTTCCCGGTTCCAGATGGGCCAATCACAACCATGGTTTCGCCGCGTTCAAGCTCAAGTGAGACCCCCCTTAGAACCTCCTCCTTCCCATACCTTTTGTGGATATTCTCAGCCTTTAGTAGACTCATTTGTTTTGGGTTCCTCCCTTCATCTCTAGGCCAGGTATTCGTAGTCGTCCTTCAAGCCACCCCAGGCTTCGGTTACCGCTGTAGGTCAATACAAAAAAGATCACTGCTACAGCTAAGTAAGCAAGCATTGCTAGCTCATAGTGTCGATCCATAATAATGCGTGCGTGACGCAGGACCTCATTCAACCCTACCACGTAGGCGAGTGTGGTGTCTTTGACCACCGATGAGAACTCGTTTGACCAGCCAGCAAGGGAAAGGCGAAGAGCTTGAGGGATGATGATTGTAATAATTGCTTGCAGTCGACTCATTCCCATCGAGCGTGCAGCCATCATTTGCCCCTGCGGAATGGCCTGGATGGCTCCACGGAAGATTTGTGATTGATACGCGGAAGAACGAATTCCAAGAGCGAGGGTTGCAGCAATAAAAGGTGGTATATTTACACCAAATTCTGATGGTCCAAAGTAGAACAAGAACAACAGAACAAGGGCAGGAATACTGCGAAAGACCCAGGCATAGCCTGCGGCAAGTGTACCGGCAAAACGTCCTCCATAAACTTGCAGTAGGGCAACGACAGTTCCTAGAAGCAATCCTAGGAGCAACAAAGCAAACAATAGTTCAATATTGATCAACGTGGCACGCAAGAGCATGGGGAAGCTCTTCCCAATAGTAACAATGCCTTCTATGGGATGCCTCCTTCACTGACTACAAGGAACCTCCCTCCAATCCTTATGGGAGGGAAGTTCCTTGTAAGTTGGATATCATGTATGAATCAGATTACTTACTTGCCTCCTCAGCCATTGCTTTCGCAAACGCATCTACATCCCTGTCGACCAGGAGAAGATCCTTACAAACAAGCCAAGCTGCTTCGAGCTTGTCGTTCGGTGGACCAAAGTAAGCCTTGAGTAGATTATCCCAAGGGCTTCCGGGAGTAACGACTAGTGTTTTTGCCCCTCCCGGTGCCTCAACAACCTTAAGACCTAATTCACTTACTCCTTCATTGATTCTAGGGAGTAGTCCTTCTGGGTCTCCGGATGCGACGAGGAACCCGAAATACTCGTAGGTATTAATTATCCCGGCGATCGTAAGTAGGTCTGGATAGGCGGAGATGGAAGACTGTGAGGCAGGCTCATCCTGGATCACTGCGTCGAGTCGTCCGCTAACTAAATCAAGGATTGCTGTTGGATAGAATTCGTACCCTTTTGGTTCGATGTCAAGCCCCGCTCCTTGCAGTTCGTCTTCTACGTAGTAGAAACCTGTCGTTCCATTCTGAGCTCCTATTGCCTTTCTCGGTCCAAGCCCAGCCATTGCGGTGATGATGTTCAATCCGGAATCCTTGCGTATCACAACCGCCTGGTTGGACAAGTAATACGGCTCAGAATAATCAATCGTTTTTTCACGCTCAGCGGTGATGGTAAACCCTGATACGCCCAGATCGGCCTTCCCTGTATTTACGTTTTGGATAATCACGTCAAAACCAGTGTTCAAGATCTCAACCTCGAAGCCAGCAACAATTGCAATCATACGTATTGCGTCAAGGTCAAATCCAAAGAATTCACCATTGTTAGTAACCATCTCAAATGGCGCCCACGGGATATCCGAAGCGACTATGTATTTGTCCTTTGCTACAACCAGTCCACCACTAGCAATCAGCACTATCATTGCTAAGACTACTACCCCAGCCATCGCCCTGTGAATTTTCATACTATACAGCACCTCCTGTGTAAACTTATTCAATATAGCACGAATGTAGACCGTAGGTCAAGTTGGTCCCAGGTTTAGTGAATTCGCAAGGTGAATAGACAGGCCAATAGAAAACCCAATGCAAAGCCAGCGAGGATGCCAACCGGCGGATTACCAAATACCGCACCAACTACTGCTCCCACAGATAGTCCTAGTGGAAGAAGAATCACAAAATGTTTGGCCCGTGAATGAAAAAGTCTATTTAGCATCTTCTTTCTCAAGAACATCAAGAACAGTTTTTTGCACGAGGTCTACAATTGAATTCTATTCCTAGCCAAGTTGTTCATTGTAGCACCAATAGAATCTCGGTACAATAATCTGACTGCGCAAATCTATTACGCGCTGTCTGCATTTGACGAGGAGGCAATCCTATGCCAACAAAACATATGATGACCATTGATGGAAATACTGCAGCAGCACATGTTGCCTATGCATTCAGTGATGTTGCAGCTATATATCCTATTACCCCTAGTTCTTCTATGGGAGAGGTAGCTGATAGCTGGGCAGCACACGGAAGGCTGAACATCTTCGGTCAACCATTACAGGTAACGGAAATGCAAGCTGAATCTGGGGCAGCTGGGGCAGTCCACGGTTCTCTTGCGGCTGGCGCGTTCACCACCACCTTCACGGCTTCACAAGGTCTCTTGTTGATGATCCCGAACATGTACAAGATCGCCGGAGAGTTGCTCCCTACCGTTTTTCATGTTTCAGCACGTGCGGTAGCCGGACATGCCCTATCTATTTTCGGGGACCACTCCGATGTTATGGCAACACGCCAGACGGGGTTTGGGCTGCTTGCATCTGCCTCGGTGCAAGAAGTAATCGATCTCGGACTAGTTGCTCACCTTGTTACTCTCAAGGCTAAAGTCCCATTCATCCATTTCTTCGACGGCTTCCGTACATCGCACGAGATCCAAAAGGTCGATGTGATCCCTTACGAAGAGATGACAAAACTTGTTCCGTGGGATGAAGTAGAGAGCTTCCGTAAGCGGGCTATGAACCCGGAAAACCCTCACCTACGCGGAACTGCCCAGAACCCCGATATTTACTTCCAGGGACGTGAGGCGGCAAACCGCTATTATCAAGCAACACCGCGGATTGTCGCGGAAGTGATGGCCCAGGTAAGCAAGCTGACTGGCAGAGAATACCACCTGTTTGACTATGTAGGGGATCCGAACGCGCAGCACGTTATGGTTATCATGGGTTCGGCAAGTGATGTTGCCGAAGAAACAGTGAACTACATGGTAGCACGCGGAGAGAAGGTTGGCCTGTTGAAGGTTCGGCTTTATCGCCCTTGGTCAAACGAACACTTTCTAGAAGCAATGCCACCGAGCGCAAAGCGGATTGCTGTTCTCGACCGAACCAAGGAACCAGGAAGTCAGGGGGAACCACTCTACAAGGACATCTCTACGCTGTATCAGGAAAAAGGGAAAACTCTGCTTGTCGTTGGTGGGCGGTACGGACTTGGCTCAAAGGATGTTACGCCGGCAATGATCAAGGCGATATTCGACAACCTTGGCTGCGATTCCCCAAAGAATCACTTCACGGTTGGTATTACTGACGATGTCACCAATAGCTCGCTCAGCCTTGGCAAGGATATCGATGTTGCCCCGGAAGGAACGGTTCAGTGCAAGTTCTGGGGACTGGGAGCAGACGGGACGGTTGGGGCAAACAAGAATGCAATCAAGATTGTTGGCGACAATACCGACCTCTACGCGCAGGGATACTTCGCCTATGACGCAAAGAAATCAGGCGGTATTACCATCTCTCATCTACGTTTTGGCAAAGAGTTGGTTCAATCGCCATACCTTATCAAGACAGCCGACTATATTGCTTGCCACAACCCCGCGTTTGTTCACAAATATGATATCCTTGCCGGAATCAAGGACGGAGGAACGTTTGTGCTCAATTGTCCCTGGACCGTGGAAGAGTTGGAGACTGAATTGCCGGCTGCCATGAAACGATCGATTGCCGAGAGGAACCTCAACTTTTACACAATCGATGCGGTCAAGCTTGCAGAAAGTGTGGGTCTTGGTGGAAGAATCAACATGATTATGCAGACGGTGTTCTTCAGTCTAGCGGGGATACTTCCGGTTGACGAAGCAATCAGCCAGCTCAAGAAGGCTATCGAAAAGACCTATGGAAGAAAGGGAGAGAATGTTGTACAGATGAACTATGCAGGGGTTGATGGAGCCCTTGAGAAGCTGGTCGAAGTAAAGGTTCCAGAGACATGGGCAAACGCTACATCTAACAAAGGGGAACAAGCGGAGACAGAACCAGACTGGGTTCTTGAGGTGATGCGTCCGATGATTCTACAGGAAGGGGATAAGCTCCCGGTAAGCGCGTTTGCCGCAGACCTGGATGGAAGCTATGAGTGGACCGGACCCGATGGGTCTTTCCCTGTAGCAACAGCAAAGTATGAGAAACGCGGTGTGGCGATCAATGTACCAGTGTGGAATTCCGATAATTGTATTCAGTGCAACTCTTGTTCCTTTGTTTGTCCGCATGCCGCGATTAGGCCAGTGCTGGCAACCGAAGAAGAACTAGCTAGCGCCCCTGAGGCATTTACCACAATACCGGCGAGAGGAAAAGATCTTCAAGGTATGCGTTTCCGTGTTCAGGTGAATACCCTTGACTGTACGGGTTGTGGATGTTGTGTTGAGGTTTGCCCGGGGATGAAGGGGCAGAAAGCGCTGGCGATGAAGCCGCTCGACACACAACTTGATCCACAAATTGATAACCATCGCTTCTCTGAATCCGTGCCAAACCATGCTGATGTACTCAATACAAAGACAGTGACCGGAAGCCAGTTTTTGCAGCCGTTGTTTGAGTTTTCGGGTGCTTGCCCTGGTTGTGGGGAAACACCGTATGTGAAACTTGCTACACAACTGTTTGGGTCCCGGATGTTGATTGCAAATGCGACCGGTTGCTCATCAATCTATGGTGGTTCAGCACCTGCCGTCCCTTACTGTGTAAACAAGGATGGACACGGCCCTGTGTGGGCTAACTCCCTATTTGAAGATAACGCTGAGTACGGGTTTGGGATGCGCCTCGCATTGCAGGCTCAACGTGATAGGTTGGCTCGCCTGGTAACAGAAGCCCTGAAAACGGAGCTTTCCGGTGACCTGAAAACAGCAATGAGCGCTTGGCTTGCCGGGAAGGATGATGCCGAGGCGTCGCGTGAGGCCGGTAAGAAAATGACCGCGCTTCTCACACAGGAAGCCGGATCGGATGAGCGCCTAAAGACAATCCTCTCTATGCAGAACCTGTTCACCAAGAAATCCGTTTGGAGCATCGGGGGAGACGGCTGGGCCTACGACATTGGCTACGGTGGTCTTGATCATGTAATGGCAATGGGGCGCGATGTAAATGTTCTTGTGCTCGATACTGAAGTGTACTCTAATACCGGAGGCCAGTCGTCCAAGGCGACACCGACCGGATCGGTTGCTAAGTTCGCCGCTTCGGGGAAGAAGACCAAGAAGAAGGACCTCGGGCGGATGCTCATGAACTATGGCTATGTATATGTTGCTTCGGTCTCCATGGGTGCGAACAAGAACCAGTGTCTAAAGGCGTTCCTTGAAGCGGAGAGCTATCCTGGACCGAGCATTATCATTGCCTACGCTCCCTGTATCAACCAAGGACTAAAGAAAGGGATGGGAAAGAGCCAGGAGGAAGAGCAACTGGCGGTCAAGGTTGGTTATTGGGTGCTTTATCGTTATAACCCTTTGCTTAAAGAACAGGGCAAGAACCCATTCGTTCTCGACTCCAAGGAGCCGACAGGCGACTTCCACGAGTTCTTAATGGGTGAGGTGCGCTACTCGAGCCTGGTAAAATCGTTCCCCATGGAAGCCGAGCGGTTGCACAAGCAACTGGAGGCCGAGTACATGGAGCGCTATCAGGAGTACAAGAAGTTTGCTGAAATGTAAGGCAAGATCTAGTTCACGGTACATGAACCGCGGATAGACACGGATGGGAGAGTTTATAGAGTTCGTTGCCCTGTAGGAATACTATTCCACAGGGCAGGAGTTCATAGAGTTCATTGGGTTCGTGGAGTTCCTTGGGTTCATAGAGTTTGTAGAGTTCATAGGGTTCGTGGGGTTCATAGGGTTCAGCGAACAAGAAGTGAGGCACACTAAACAATCTTCTCTCTTGGACATCCTACCGTTCAACCGTCATTCCGGCGCAGGCCGGAATCCAGGTTGTCTTTCATCACGAATCATCTGACCGTTCCTGCAACGTCGCTGGTCAGGGACTGGCTGCTTTTTAACCAGCCCAAGACAAAAAGCTGCCCGTCCCTATTTTCCGACGCTACGAACGGTCTACGCGTTCTTATCCTTAACGTCGGGCGCAAGACCCGACGCTACGAACGGTCTGATACCTGATACCTGCCTCTAACTTGATTCCTCAAGGAACAACCTGGGGTCAGATCTGCACCTCTTCGGCTCCTGATAGTATCTCAAGAGATGACAGAAATAGAATTGACAGTTGTCGCTGTTCGACATACTCTGTTGCAGAGTTGCACAATATATAGTTGTTAGGTCGCTATCCTGCTGTTACTATTAGATGATGATCGCTACATATACGCAGTTGCACCAGAGCGACATTCGGGAAATTGTTAGCAGTTACGACCTGACGATGGTTGATTATGAACGTATTGCACCTGGCGCAACCAATTCCCATTACTTGCTGCGGGCACAACAAGGCAGCTATGTACTAACGGTTTTTGATGACAAGACACTTGCCCAGACAGTAGAACAAGGGCGGTTATTGTCCCTATTGAAGGAGCACGTATTTCCCACCACACGTCCGCTTCTTGCTGTCAATGGAAAGATGGCAATAATGCACAAAACCGGACCAGTGATGATGAAGGAGTATGTGGCTGGGGAAGTGTATCGGTATCCAGACAAGACGATGCTGCATCAAGTAGGGACGACAATGGCAGAGTTACACGAGGTGCCGTGCCCGGGTTTTCTGTCAAGGAGGCAGCCATATGGTGTGCAGAAGTTCTCGAGTATCCAAGGGCAGAAAATCGATACAGAATATGAGGGTTGGATAGCCGAGCGACTTCCTTATCTTGAACAGCAGAAACCACAAGGGCTGCCGCGAGGATTGATACACGGCGACATATTCTATGACAATGTGCTGTTTGAGGGCACGAGACTGGCAGCCATTATCGACTTTGAAGATGTGGCCTGTGAAGACAAGGTCTTTGATCTGGGGATGGGGATTGTCGGATTGTGTAGGAAAGGGCAAGGGGTGGTGCTTGAGAAAGCGCAAGCATTGGTGAAAGGGTATGCGCAGATCCGGGAGTTGGAGGAAGAAGAGAAGAGAGCTTTGCAGTTGTATGTTGAGTATGCTGCGGCAACGGTCTCCTGTTGGCGGTATTGGAAATACCATATCGATGCGCCAAGCGTGGAAAACGCTGACAAACATTGGCAAATGGTGCGGGTGGCAGAGGGAGTACAAAGTATCCCGAAAGCAAGATTCTTGGAGATAGTTTTCAATTAGATTATCTGAACTCGGGCAGTCTAGGCCGCAATTTGGGGACATGATGCGAATTCGCTTCGGGTTGCCCGCGAAATAGGTGTTGCGTACCTGGAATCCCCCGGGCATGATGGAAACCGTGACTGACGACCGCACTAGCAGAGAGAAGAGAATTCGGGACTGTTAGCTCAACTCTTGCGGTGAAGAATGGAGAAGTGTCGGGGGAAAGCTGAAAAAACTGGTGATCTCGGAAGAACCCATGTTTGTATTAGAAGTCAATAAACTGGAGGGAGGTGTTCGTATTGAAAAAACAATGCATTCTTGTGATGGTCTTAATATCTATTGCAGTAACAATATCCGGATATGCTGACAGTAATAATGTCCCCATATTGCCAAATCTAAATCCGCCTGGAGGATTCAGGGATTCCGATGATGCCCTTCATCCTTACGACACTGAGAACTACTTTGAATGGTGGTATTTGGACACTCAATTTGATAATGGCTACACCTGTGCGCTTACATATTCATTGCGCAACAGGGTTGGTTCTGTACATATTCCCCTTGTGATAATAGACATATATCGTCCAGATGGCACAAAAGCTCGAGGCATCGAAATGCGTGACGAGAGTGAATGTTCTGCCAGTATAGAAAAGTGTGATGTCATAATGGGAAATGATTTTCTTCGTCAGGAAGGCGATATGTACCTGTTATCAATGCATGCCTCGGATCTTGGCGCGGAATTAACATTTAAAAGAACTGTTCCCCCCTGGAAATGGTCTGAGAGTGGGTTCATAGTTGATAATGATTCCGGACAACAGGGTTGGGTTAATGCCATTCCAAGAGGGGATGTGCAGGGCATAATCTGGATCGATGGTAAGCAAATTGAGGTTAGTGGAGAGGGCTACCACGATCACAACTGGGGAGATACCGATATGTTCAATTGCTTTAGTGGCTGGGGCTGGGGACGCATGTATGATGAAGAATATACTTATGTTTATGGCTGGCTCATGGATCAGGACAGCGGCAAGGCTCAACCATCATTATATCTCGCCAAGGATGGAGAAGTGATATTTGCCTCCAACAATATGCAATGTGAACTAAGCGATTATGGGATTTACCCGGAGACCGGCGACAATATACCAAATCATATCTTCTTTAGCGGAGAAGAAAACGACGTTGGAGTCTCCTGTCAACTTGACATTGAAGATGTGCTTGAGGCGAACATCACCAATGATGTTACAACCGGTATTTCCACTCACTATTACCGCCGGTTAAACAGTTTTCACGGGACGATTAAAATGAATGACGATTTACTCGCAAATACTTTCTCTAACAATGCTCTCAACGAGTTTGTAAAATTTGTGAGTCTTTCGCAAGATGGCTGAATGGAAAAAGAGGTTACAACATTGGGAACCTTGGAGCACAACGGGGTCGCACACAACGGGGTTTACCATTGCATTTTATGGGTGACGGGCCCCATAGAAGTAAAAGTAGCAAAGTCACTTCACGGCGCAGGCCCTATAGAAGTATGACTACTAAACTCACTTCACCCTGTGAAATACAAACAGAACAAGATTTCACAGGGCAGGCCCTGGTGAAGTAGAAAATCAGGGTCACTTCACAAGGCAAGCAGGGCAAGCCCCATAGAAGTAAAAGTAGCAAAGTCACTTCACGGCGCAGGCCCCATAGAAGTAAAAGTAGCAAAGTCACTTCACGGGGCAGGCCCTAACCTCTCCGGTATCCTACCGTTCAACCGTCATTCCGGCGCAGGCCGGAATCCAGGTTGTCTTTCATAACGAATCATCTGACCGTTCCTGCAACGTCGCTGGTCAGGGACTGGCTGCTTTTTAACCAGCCCAAGACAAAAAGCTGCCCGTCCCTATTTTCCGACGCTACGAACGGTCTACGTATTGTGGGGATCTGTCTGCCGTCGTATTCTGACAGGCAGGCATTGGGGTATCTCGCGCCATGGACCTATATCAATCGCAAGGTGAGCTTGCCAGAACCGGTCCTTGACTTAGCACTACTTAGCCCCTAGAGTGGTGCAGGATCTCCACCGCATGTCCGAAGAAGGGTCAATGAAGATAGCGCTCTATCCGGTTCCTTTATTGGTTGTTGCAGTTTTCCTTTTGATCCGGGCTGGCATCTTGAGGAAACAGCGGCAGTTTTACTTCTTCAAGCCGATTTCTACATTGCTGGTGATTGCGGTGGCGTTACTGTCGGTTCTAGAGCCGGAGCAAGAGCTAACCTACACAATAGGCGTGATAATAGGTTTGGTCCTCTCCTTTGGCGGAGATATTGCACTGCTGTTTGAGGACAAGCGTAACGCCTTCGCGCTTGGATTGGCATTATTCTTACTGGCTCATGTTTCCTACACCGTGACTTTTACCGTTCTAGGACAAGCCTCAGCATGGGATGGTCTCTCTATGGCGGCACTCATAGCGGCGGGGCTTGGGTTCTACGCCCTAATTCGACCCAACCTCGGCAGGATGCGAGTGCCGGTTATAGTATACATATTGGTCATCTCTGTGATGGTAAGTCGAGCCGGTTCGACGTTTTCTAGACCCCTCTTTACTAACGGGCAAGCTTCGATGGTTGTTGCCGGTGCGTTGTTGTTTTACCTCTCGGATTTGATTCTGGCAGCACACCGGTTTTGGAAGCCCTGGCGATACCGTCGCGTCAGTTTGGGCCTCTATTACAGCGGACAGCTTCTCATTGCGCTCGCTGCAAGTTACTTTGTCTGATTAGGGAAAACAGCATCAACAGAGAGATTTCCACAAGGGCTGATTGCCCGTAGGATGAAATCCCTGGTCGGGGAATAGGCGGTAGTTTGCCGTTTTATCTAGTGATCTGCGGAATGTAGAGTACTCTCCAGCGGTGCCTGGTGATCTCGAACAATCGCTCGATATCGCTTCGAGCTATTGCCAGCGTACTTGTATTCACCAGGGGATGGCATTGGAGGGTATCTTCCTGCCAGACATCCCTATCCAAAACCACTTCAACCGCGCTTTCGGTGTCATTTGCGATAGCCAACAAGCTTACTGCGCCAGGCTCAATGCCGAGATACTTCTGAAGACGGCGGGATGAACCAAGGCTTAACTTTGACACACCCAGTTTGGATGAGAGCGCTTTTAGATCCACGGACTTACTGTGACGCACCACGACTAGGAAATGGTGATGCCCCTTCTTGTCTCGGACAAACAGGTTCTTCGTGTGGAGACCCCGCATCGATGGCACGAGTTCTTCAGCCTCTTCGCAGGTGTATACCGGCGGATGGTCGACGCGCTCGTATTGGATGTTGTGCTCTGCGAGAAGGGCGAATATGTCCTTTGTCATATAGGAGATAGTGTAAGGATGGCACTGCGCTTCTGCAACTTAGCCCGTGGAGGGTTAAAATCAGCGTCCATCTGTATTTATCCGTGGCCGGAATGTGTATCAGTATTCGGTTATTCAGAACAGGCTTTCAGCGATCAGCTTTCAGCTCGTCCGATCCTCTTACTCAGTCGGACAGATCGCAGCATTGACCGGCTGGTCACGCTAATGGATGGGACTTACCAGCTTGCTCAGCAACCTGTGTAACCACAAAGCAGTCTTAGATTTCGATGACAGTCCCTGCCTTGACGGGGACGAACGCCGCACTAAACGTATTAGCGAGGACCTCAATCGCTCGATCTCCGGTGCAGTGACACGGCGCAACCCGGTTCACCCCCAGCTTTTGCAATTCCTCAGCGATCTCCTTCACCTGGGCGTCAGACTTAGCATACAGGTGAAACCCACCAAGCACCAGGGAAAGCGACTTTTGGGCAAGCGCGGACGCCCGCTGGGCGATGTTCACGATCCCGGGATGAGCGCACCCGGTAATGAGGACCAGGCCGTCCTTGCCGTCCACGATCAACGATTGCTCTTTGATCTCGTCCCCAAGCTCGCCTATGGATCGGAACCCAGGAGAGAACTCGACTGGCTCGTTCAGCGGAAGCGGGATCGCCTTTGTACTTTTGACCCGCTCGCGGAACTTCGGCGAGAACGAGGCCGGATAGACCACGGTCAAACCCGCGTGCAGCGCGGAGGAGGCAGCGCCAATGTGGTCGCAGTGCTCATGAGAGAAGAAGAGGTAGTCCGTCTTCTTCAGGTTGATGCCAAGCGCGGCGGCGTTGTGCTCGAGAACGATTTTATCGGCTCCAGTATCGAACAAAAGCTTGTTTCCTTTACTCTCAACCAGCGCGGAGAACCCCCATCCAGGATAGAGGTCAGCCTGCGCCAACCGGTTGTCGTAGATGATTGTTATTTTGCTCATCTAAGCCTCCTTTACCGCGTAGTAGAGCCTCCCCTTATGAACACGTCGCCCAATCCTCTCGGATTCGGCGAGCCGGGCTAAGTACTTTCCTACCTCCGCCGGGTTGATTCCAAGCGAATCGGTAAGGTCGGTAATGGTGCACGGGCGCACCGCGAGGATCCGCAGGATCTCTGCGGAGATCTCCTCCTCACGTAGGAGTTTCGACTGCGATTTCGTCCTCCTCGGCACTACCACGATTGGAATCCCAGGGAGGACAGCCTCCATACGGCTGCAGATCTCATCCAGCTTTTTTTCAGGAACGGGATCGACCGGCTCCTCCGGCGGACGCACACAGGTGTTCAGGTTTACCTCGTGTGGGTGAATCATGCGGATCTTCTCGATGATTCCAGCGATTGCGTCTTCGGTTGCGTTCGACCCATACTTCTCCGATTGGAGGAGCATCACCTCGAGCCAGATCGGCACCTTACACGCGACCTTTCTAATTAGCTCCGCGATCGTGTCGATCTCGAACCCGTACGCCGGCCGGTTGATGCGAATAAACGTGTTCTGATCGCCAGCGTCGAGTGTGGGCAAGACAAGGTCACAACTGGCTGCAGCGTCAAACACATCGGGCCGAGTAAGCAGCGATGAATTGGTGATGAGGGCAATCGGAGTTTGTGTGAACTTGCGGATCTTCTCCACTGTCTCCCCTAGCCTTGGATTAAGCGTCGGTTCGCCCGAGCCGGAGAACGTGACATAATCGATGTGCGCGTACTTCTGCAATGCCTCCTTCACCCCGTCTGCGATCTCGTGTGGGGTGGGAAACGGCTCCTTTACCTCCTCGGGGCCGTGCACCTTGTATCGCTTCTTCCCGAGCTGGCAGTAGACGCAGTCAAACGTACAAATAAGCCGTGGGATCGGATCGATCCCCAGCGACATCCCCAGCCGCCGTGACGGCACAGGGCCATAGACTATTCCCATTATTCCTCCTTTTGCAGGCGCAGTGCTGCAATTGTGTGTTCACTTGTAGTCCCTTTCGCCGAAGATCTTCGTACCGATACGGACCATTTTCGCGCCTTCCTCGATCGCGATCTCGTAGGTATTTCTCATCCCCATTGAGAGGTAGCGCATCTCGACGTTCTTAATCCCCAATTTGCTCAGTTGATCGAACAAACGCTTCGTCTCCTGAAAATAGGGGCGTGCTAGCTCCGGGTCACCGAATCGTGGGCCCATGGTCATTAGACCTTGCACCTGCACGCGTTGAAGTTGAGACAGATCACGTACCAGCTTCTCCGCTTTCTCGGGCAGCACCCCGGACTTCTGGGCCTCATGCCCGGAATTCACCTCCACTAGAATTGGCATCGTTGATGGTTGGCTCACCGCGGATGACGAACGTGACTTTCTTGCCACGCTGCACAAGCTTTTCGATCAGGATCTTATCGCACAAGATCTCCTCAGTGTTGTCTCCTAAGTAGAGGATCTCCTTTACTTCGGCCAGTTTCTCCTTGAACGCGCGGTACTGCGCTTGATCGAGTGGGTCCTGTAACGCCTGGCAGTGCGGGATCATTGGTCGCCATCCGCGCCGCCTCGAGCGCTTGCCGCATAAAACACGGGAAGCAATCCAGATAGACTTTCACCTTTACCCCCCACAAAGGAGAATGATACGAACCACAAGACCGGAAAGTACAAGGCCGGTAGCTAATGCTGTTATTGTAAGCATAATGGCCCACCGCCAACCGAGTTCCTTCGCGATCATCCCGAACGCCACTACGCATGGAACCTGGAACGTGGATGCCACACCGAAGGTGAATAGCTGAACGGGTGTCATCGCGGAAGAAAGGGCGGTTGTTCCGAACACTGACGAGAGCATCGCCGGCGTGAGGTCCTTCTGGAGAAACCCGTAGACAAGGGGCGTGATCGCCTCCTTAGGAAGCCGGAGCCAACCAACCGTAATGAACCGGAGCGGATCGAACAGCACTCCTTCCAGACCGAACCACTTAAGTAATCCATAGGATGCCCCACCGATAATCAACAGGGGGATCACGACGTACACAAACTCCCGCATCCGCAGCCAGCTCTTCAGTACCACCCCGCGCAGGATTGGCCGACGGTACGGGGGAAGCTCAAGGAGGAGAGGAGAAGGAGAAAAGGGACTCCTTTTAAATAGAAGCCCTATACCGATCATGAGGACCAACGCGATCACATATATTCCCAACGCCCATAAAATACCGGCGAAATGCCCCACTACCCCGAGGATAATTGCAGTCCGGGAGGAACAAGGGATAACGGCGAACAACGCTACCACTTTTATCCTGTCGGCACGGGACTCGAGGATGCGCGTGGCGGTCGTAGCCGGAACGGTGCACCCCATTCCAAGGAGCATGGGAATGATCGCCTGGCCGGGGAGGTTAAGGCGACGGAGCATCCGATCCAGCATCAGGATGAACCGCGGTAGAACGCCAAGATCCTCCAGTAAGCCCAAGAAGAAGTAGAACAGGAATACATAAGGGATGGCGATAGCAATCCCAGCGGACGTTCCCACCACAGCACTCTCAAGCATCATCCCCATGTAACCTGGCATCCCCATGGACACATGGTGTATCCATGGAAGGATGAACCCTTGAATGAATGAGGATAAGAAATCCTGTACAAGTCCGCCCAAGAACAGAAGGCCGGCGAACATTACGAGAAGGAAGCTGAGGGTCACGAGCATTCCCCACGTCGGGTTAAGGAGTATCTGATCCAATCTCTCCTGCCAACCCGATCGTTCTTCTCTCTTCGTAAATGTTGTCACCAACCGTGCGATGTAGGCAGCGACCCCGTGGCGATTGACCGCGATATCTTCCCTTAGGTTCGGATGCTCAGGAATCTCCGTGGCCACCTGCTCAAGGACATGCTGATCCTGTAAATAGCTTGTTAGGTCCTCGTCTCCTTCCAGGATACGCAGAGCAAGAAACCGCTTGGAAAAGGGCAGATCGTCCGGTAGTGAGCCTTCCACCATTTCGATTGCTTGTTCGATGTGATCGTCATAAGTTACACTGAATCCACGCCCTGTTGCTACGGTCACTATTTCGTGCACCAACTGATCGGTCCCGGTCTTTCTGATCGGATTGATCGCAAAGACAGAGATCCTGAGGAGAGCAGCCAGTTGATCCGCGGCGACCTCAATCCCGCGTTTCTTTGCTTCCTCAACAAAATTGAGCGCATTGACAACGGGAAGGCGGGCCTCCAAGAGCTGAAGTGTAAAGTACAGCCCTTTCTCCAAGCTGGTCGCGTCAAGAAGATCGATGATTACGTCAGGCTTCGTCTCGAGGAGGATCTTCTTGGTCACGCGTTCTTCGATAGTGGCATCCGACAAGCTGTAAATCCCAGGGGTATCGACAAGGCGGATACGGGCGCCATGCAAGCTGACCTTGGCTTCTAACGCTTCTACCGTCGTTCCCGGGTAGTTGGATGTGACGGCCCGGTACCCAGCCAGGGCGTTAAATAGGGTGGACTTGCCTGAGTTGGGTTGGCCGACTAGAACGATCGTCTTCATGTTCCGGTTCCTTCCTGACGAAAATCGCACGAGCGATCTCCGCAGCGACGGCAGACTTACCTCCGTTTATCTCGACGATTACAGCTTCGTTCGGCAACCTACTGATGAGTTTCAGCCTAGCCCCGGGAGAGAGGCCCATACCCATCAAGCGGGAGAATGATCGTCCTCCAGGGTCCTTCACCGCAACGACCGTTCCTGTTTCACCCGGGGAAAGCTCGATGAGTGGCGTCGCCCCACGAGTGCGGGCAAGCGACTCTTTCAATTCCTCAAGCGCCCTACGAGAGATCACGTGTTCTAACTTCTCTGCAGCGGCGTGCGCAACAGCAGGAGGCTCCCCCAGGATCTCGTTGAAGAACCGTTCCGTTGTCTGGTGGCGGTCGAGAAGATCGCGGGCTACCTCAGTCCCAATCGGGGTGAGGGATAGCTTCGCTCCATCCTTGCGCAGCCATCCCTTCGCCTCGAGTTTGGAGATCAACGAGGAAAAATCGTGTGGGGAAAGGCCCAACTCGTCACGAAGCTGAGTCTCTTCCCTGCCTCCGAGACCCAACGCTCGCTCGATGAGGAGACGCAATACGTCTTCCTCTTCTTCTCGAGCGCGATCGTGGGCATGCTCGACTTTATTCACGCGCCATCTTTGCCCCGCACTTGGGGCAGTCTATCTTGTAGCACGGTGTTCCTATTGCGTGTGCAACGCGCTCGCCACACTTGGGGCAGACGCAGTAACCGGATGGCCCTGCACCAGCGCGGTTTCCGCCCATGCGTCCCCGTCCTTGGCCTCCCTGGCCACGGCCCATTCCGGTTCCTGCACCGGCTCCTGCCGGTCCTGTTCCGTCTCCTCTTGGCATGACAACCTCCTTCGAAGGTCTATATCATCAACGATCAATCATCAAAGCTGTTTCTCGAATCGAGCGTAGATCTCACGCATCGCTGCTCCGGCAGGGGTCTGTTCATCCTCGACCTCTGCGGCGAACCCTTCCCCTCGCGCTGTAATACAAACTTTCATTGGTTTCTCGTCCGTAGCGATTATCTTTACAACGTGCGTAACCGCGTATAACAATGGCGTCAACTGCCCGTCAGCCAACCGCGATTGAAAGAGCCCCACGGAATATCGCATTATAAGCATATGCACAGAAAACATCAACCTCCTCTTCTCGTTCCCGATCAATCGATTTGCGGTTGACAGCGAACAAAGAGTGTCGATATAGCGATAGGACGTAGATGAAGGGAGATCGGAATGCGATGTTACAAGAAGCTTCGTTTCTGACAGCAGTTCATCGGATACAACCCGTTCAAGTCAGGCGGGGTACCGCTCTCACAGATCGAGACTGTCGCAATCGCTCTGGACGAATTGGAACCGACGCGCCTGTGCAACCTGGAGGAACACGATCAGGTTATTCGAGGGGGACAAACTCCATTCCAGGCTGCTCCTTGGGGAATCAAGTTAGAAGCAGGTATTAGGTACCAGGTATTAGGTATCAGGAAGAAAGGAAGCTTTCAGCCGTCAGTTCTCAGACCGTTTGTAGCGTCGGAACCTGTGTCCGACGTTAAAGACAACGCAGCAAGAATACGTAGATCGTATGTAGCGTCGCAAAACAGGGAGAGGCATCTTTCTCTCTTGGGCTCGTTAAAAACCAGCCAGTCCCTGACCACCAACGTTGCACCTAGAACGTAGCACCTAGAACTTAGAACCTGTCTTTTGCGACTCCCGACTATCTTTTCACCCATCACCCATTACTCGTTACTGTTTTTGGCTCCCGACTCCCGACTGTCTTTTTAACCCTACGAACTCTATGAACCCAACAAGCCCAATGAACTCTATGAACTCTCGAGCAAGTTGCCGGAATTCCTTACAGATAAGGACAGATAAGAAACTTAGAGAACAGATTATGTCGATAGAAAAATGGTTAGAACTGTCAAGAGTGTAGCCCTGGCCCTTTTCCCCCCATAGTCTCTTCCATTCTTAACCGGGGACCTCTCTCAGAAAATCATGCATCAATAAGGCGTAGACATAAGTGGCTTCCACCACATCAGTAACCTTGACGCGTTCATCATAGCTGTGTATTCCGGCAAGCTCTGCTGGACCGAACTGAACTGTGGGCATACCACGATACCGGAAGTAAGAAAGAAGTATGATCAGGCAAGGACGCCTTACAAGCGGGTAGTTGAGTCAGACTTCGTTCCCCAGCAGGCGAAGCAGGCAGTTAAGGAGGAATACGCGACCCTAAACCCAGTGAAGCTGAAACAAAAGATCACTATACTGCAAGAGAGATTAGATGATCTTGTCCGGTCAAAGAACAGGTTGAAGCAGGAGGAACGACATGCTAATTTGGAGTACATTTTCACGTGAGGCAACACGGCCGTGTGAAATCGGATTCTGTGATTGCAGGGCATCCTTGGGGCAGCCTTAAGCTGCGTAGACAGCAAAGATATGAGTCCGAAGGATATAGACCCTATCTCAGGTTGCTCCTTTCTGTCTCTGCCTGCCTGTCCTTCGGACGCAGACAGCTGCCGGCACAGGCAGGGAGCAACTATCATGTACGCCCCGGGAATTAGGTGAAAAGCAGTAGGATTGCTTACTCAACTACCTCTTTCAGCGCTTCCAGAATGTCCACCCATTCCAACCGATCCTCGTGAAAGAGAAATTGACCAGGATGATCGGATAGGCCAGCTTCCACACCTTACGGGATAGCTCTGGATTCAGTCGCAATGTCATCTCACCGCCCTCCATCAGCCGATGGCGATCTCGCCATGCAGCGCCTTCAGGCCCTTGTCGGTGAACTGCCACCCGGCGATCGGTCGGAGCGCGTCGCACGTCCTCATCAACCCACAACCGGCACAGCCCCTGGCGCATTCATTCACCAACTGGGCGATAAAGCCCCGCTGTTCGAGCTCATCGAGGAGTTGCTCAACGAGCGATTCGCTCAACCCCGTGTGACGAGAAAGGGAGCCAAGGGTGCCTGCCCGTCCCTCGGCCAACGCTTCGAGCAGTTCCTGATACATTGCGTTCCGCTTCACCTCCCAATCAAGCTCGCGTCTCGGACACGGTTGGCCGGGATCTTGGTTGGATGAACCCCAGGACCACGGTCACGACGATCATCACCACGTAGAAAGCGATCATCGCTCCCAATCCGGAGAGACCGAGCAAACTCCCCCCGCTGAACACGAGGATTGCCACCAGGAGCCCGAGCAGGATCGGGTAGACCGTGGCGAACAGCATCCATCGCCATCCTGCCTGCAGCTTGATCATCAGTAACGTCGCCACACACGGCGGGTAGAGGGCCATGAACAGCATCATCGCTACAGCGTGTAGAGGAGTCCATCCTTTCTCCTGTTCGCTTATCTGCTGTTCGAGGCTCGTTCCATCATCACTTTGTCCCGAGGCCTGATAGATGCTCCCGAGGGTAGCGACCACGCTCTCCTTGGCAGCGAACGCTCCGATCAGGCCGACGTTGACACGCCAGTTGAAGCCGGCGAGCTTGGTGAACGGTTCCACCGCAATCCCAAGGCGGCCGAGAAGGCTCGCCTCCAGCTGTTCCTGGTGCCTCTCGGCCCTGAGCTTCTGTGTACCTCGACCGACCGTCTGGAATGCCTTGTTCGCCGCCACGGCACTCGTGTCGATGAGGGTGCTCCCACTGACTGTGATGTTCCCAGTTCGCACGATACCGAAGAAGAACGGATCAGCATCCTGCCAGCTCTGATAGAACGCGGCCTTGAGTGCCGGTCGATAATCAGGCAGGACTGTGGCATATTCGGTCAAGTAGGCGCGGTGCGCAGCCTGATAGGTGGTAAAGTAGTAGCCGAACGCGTCGGTTTCGTCCTCGCTCAGCGTAACCTTTCCTTTATTCGCTACCTTGAAGAACTCAGGGTTCCTCTCCAGGTACGCCCGATCCACCGCAGTCTTGGCCGTGGTCGTGACCGCTCCCCTCTTAACCGATCGGTAGGCGTCGGCGAACTGTGCGTAATCGGCTGCCTGCTGCGATGTGGAGAGGAAGATCCCGTACGGGTTCTCCGGACCGATCTCTTCGAGGAACGTCCCGACCAATCCGTCGATCTGCCGGGTGTAATAGGCCTTCCGCTCGGTGTTGAGTGAGGGGAAGTTCAGCAGAAAGTACAAGGCCAACATCACGACGGCAACCACGGTGATGATCTTCTTGACGAAGATCCACAGTCGCTCCAGCACGCGGCGGGCCACGTTCTGCACTGTGGGCAGGTGATAGACCGGCATCTCGAGGACGAACGGAGCCGTCGGTCTGTTCTTGAGGACGGTCAACGACAGGACCTTGCTGACCGACAGGGCGAAGAGCAGGGTGATTGTGGACATCATAAACATTATCAGTCCACTGACCTTGGTGAAGAACAGGCCGATCAACAGCAGGTAGAACGGAATCTTGGCCAGACAGTTCATCAGTGGGACGACGAGGATCGTACTCATGCGTGCCTTCTCGTCCTTGATCCCGCGGCAGGCCATCACACCCGGGATCGCGCACCCACCGATGAATAGACCTCCCAACATCAAGGGGAGCGCCGACTGGCCGTGCAGCCCGAACGGGCGGAAAAGCCGATCGAGCACGAACGACACCCGCGCCATGTACCCGGTGTCCTCGAGGATCGCCAGCAGCGCGAACAGGATGGCGAAGATGGGAACGTAGTTGAGGACCGCAATGATGCCGTTCACTGTCCACAGGACAACGGAGCGAATGACCGGATCGAACACGAGCCCTTCGGTAGGGAGGAGCGAGAGGATGGCGTTCTTGACCGAGGCGAGGACCGGCCACCAGTAGTTGGTGAGGTTGTACCCCTGGACGATTGCCAGCTGGTAGATACCGTACAAGATCCCTGCCAGGACGATCGGGCCGGCGTAGCGGCTGCAGACGAAACAATCAATCCGATCGGTGAGGGTGCGGCGAGGGGTTCCATCCCTCATTACGCAGGCTGCCGCGACCCGATCGGCTGCCTGGTACCGCTTCTGTGCGATCACCTTCTCCGCAGCGCGGCCGTGTGCTTTGAGGAACGCCTCGCGGTGCGATGCGGTCTCACGAGCGATGGCCTCACCTGAAGGTGGGGTCTTCTCCGGCATCACTATGATCCCCCTGGTCCTTCCGAACGGCTCAACCGGTAGTCCCGCGCCTCAACGGCTCCGGTTACGAGCTTTCGTACTTCCGGGTCGTCCTCCAGCAGCTTGACCGCCAGCCAGCGTATGGGATAGCGACCGGTGAGGTGCGCTTGCTGCGACAGCTTTGCCTCTAGCAACGCGATGATCGATTCCAACGCCTCGCCGTAGTCGACGCGGAACCGCGAGCGGTGGTTCTTCTTGTCAACGGACATCGCCCAGATCGCCTCGCGCAGCTCGCGTTTCCCCTTACCACGATTACCGACAGTGGGGATCACGGGGACCTGAAGGTCCTCGCTTAAGCGCAACGGATCGACGTCGATACCACGGCCGACGGCGATGTCCATCATGTTGAGAGCGACAACAAGAGGGAACTCCATCTCTAGCAGCTGAAAGGTGAGGTATAGATTGCGCTCCAGGTTGGAGGCGTCGACGATGTTCAGTACGATGTCCGGGCTTTCGTCCAGCAGAAAGTCCCGCGCCACGCGTTCCTCCAACGAGTACGAGGTGAGGCTGTAGGTTCCGGGAAGGTCGACCAACGTCATCCTATCCCCCTTGTGGGTGAACAGGCCGACACGCTTCTCCACCGTCACGCCGGGGTAGTTGGCAACGAACTGCCGTGCCCCGGTGAGGGTGTTGAAAAGGGTCGACTTGCCGGAGTTTGGCTGCCCGGCGACGGCCACGGTGAATGCACGGCTCACAGGGGCTCCACCTCCATGCCCTTCGCCTCGGCGTGGCGGACCGACACGTGATAGCCACGCACGAGAAGATCGATCGGATCGACCAACGGCGCGTTGCGCACGATCTTCACGCACGTTCCCTCCACGAACCCCATATCCAGCAACCGCTGGCCGAAGGCCCCACCTAGAGTGATATCGACAATGCGGGCTTCCTGGCCAACCCTTAGCTCATCGAGCGTCATCGACGGAACCTCCGTCCGCGGCCGTGATGTCTGCGACCGGATCCTCCCCGACCGTGTGGTCCACCGAAGCGACGTACCCGAATCCGGCGAGCCAGATCAGGCTCGATTGCTACCCGCGTTGCTCCTGCTGCTACTAACACCGCCGATCGGTTCCCGGCGACAAGCACCTCAATCTCCGAATCGAGGGCGAGGCCAATGTCGCTCAACCGCTTCTCGGTCTCCGTCCCACCGTTCAGGGCGACAATCCTCCCCCGTTCACCTGCCAGCAGCTCGGCAAGCAGTGTTATGTGCTCATCTACCTCGTTCATGTTGCCCCTTTCACGTCATCTGGTCGCTGGAGGCTAGGCCCCGCTGTGCTCAGCGGAGCCAAACCCACCTGGGGTAAGTTGTCGTGCTATGGAGCCTCGTCGATGGCGTACACCTTGAACATGATGCAGGCACCGAGCTCTTGCCCCTTGCCGTTGTAATCCGCTCCCTCGAGCAACGCGACGAAGCCCCACCAGCCGGGCCACGGGAAGCTGTAGCTCAACACCCCGTTCTCGTCGGCCATTATCTGCTGGCTTGGGAAGGTCCCGCCGGGGAGGGCGACCGATTCCACGTTGGGGAACGCCCCCTTGAAGGGGACCGGGTTGAGGTGCTCAACTTCGAGCTCAGCACCGGCCACCGGCTCTCCGTCGAGGAGAACGACACCGGTGAACGTGTTCCCCACCCATAGTGGAGTGGTCGGCGTTAGCGGGACGATCTCCGCCTTGAGGCCGACCGGTGTATTCCAGTCGGTAGGCAAACCGCCCGAGTTGATGACCAACTTCGAGTACTGGGTGATGTACCCGCCCTCGATCGAGTCAAAGTACGGACCCGGTGCGAGGTAAAAAACGAAGTCACCCATCCCGCGTGCGCGGTATTCGATCCGGTAAGCGTTGACACTGATCGCGCCGTGTTCAAACTTGAACAGCTCCAGCGTGTCGGTTAGATTCTTCTTCACACCTTTGTGCAGTACGCCAAACTCGACTGGGGCCTCCATGTCCATGCTGGTCGGGTCGGCTGCCGTGCCAGTGTGGTATTGCGGGTCATCTGAGTGGATGGCTCCGGTCGGATGGGTGAATATCAGCTGTAGCTCGAGATTCTTGGAGTCCCCTTCGCTAAGGTAGTCATCTGAGGGGAGTATCATCTGAAAGTGCCCAAACGAGGCTAGGCTCAGCCCCAGCACTGTCACCAGCGTCAACATCGATAAACGAGTCAATCTCTTCATGTGTTTTTCCTCCTTACTTGTAACATCCGTTTCGTATGTTTCCGTTCGCGCTAGATCGGCATTTTCGCTCTGTTCCTCACCTCCAATTGATAAGAGTTTTTATTGGTTTTAGATTCTGTTACGGTTGCCGCCCCTGCCCACCGTCCAGCCGACGAAGAACAATACCCCGCCGCAAAGGACGAGGAGCGCCAGGGCGATGAACGCCAACAGTGCCACGATGACCCACAGGACGGAATCCGCTGAACTGCCTGCTTGAGCGTTCGTCGTACCCGGTATCCACGCAGGGGTCAACGCGCCGGAAGCCCCGGGTGTTGCCGGTTCGGCGGTCGAAACCGTCGGGGTCACTGCGGGGGCGGGCACCCCGGGTGTCGCTGATACGGAGGGGGTTACGGGTACGTCCTGTGTGTCATTTGACGGCGCAGCCTCCTTCGGTTCCTCGATTGCGGACGGATAGATCCCTTCCTTGGTGACCACGTGTCCCGGTCCGGCATCGAAGATCACGTAGTAGGGTTCGACTTCGGGAATTGGCGTGCTCTCCACCGCGCCGAACTCGTCAAGCACCCCTTCCCACAGGGTATTTCCATCAGCGTCTTCTATTCGGACAGGGATTCCAGCCGCACTCGAACCGTCGGAGAACCCGCCCTCGATGTAGATCGTGCCGTCCTCGTTGTCTTCGATGTAAAGGAGTGGGGTGTGGGCACTGGCGGAGACCACAATAACAAGGCATGCCAAGGCGGTGGTCATGAGGATGAAGGCCCTTTGCCTGTTGCCGCTCCTCTTATATTGGTACTGACTCATCGTTTCCTCCTTACGGAAATCGTTAGATTGTTAGTTATGCCTAACTTTCTCAGCAAAAAAACTATCTCTTTCTTTCAGCTGCTTACTCCCACCACGTTGGGATCATGCTCCCCATGTTCGAGGTAGTAAGAGAACCCTTTGTGCCAGGCCGGTTCGGACTGCGGGCACGAGGTAAGGAATTCGACGAATTCCGAAAACCTCTCCAGGCTGGGCGGGCTCAACACGTGCTCCATCCTGCAAGCGTCTTCTTCTGCTCTTTCTCGATCAATGCCGAGAATCTCTGTTAGGAAGCGGCGCATGATCTCGTGGCGGCGGATGACGTCGTCGGCCAGCCTGCGCCCCTCTGGCGTAAGTTCAATGGAAGCGTATCGCTCATGTTGAACAAGCCCTGCTTTTGCCAGCTTGTTTAAGGCAGCGGATACGCTGGGCTTGCTCACCCCGAGTTTCCTGCTCAGCTGAGTCACCCTTACGATGTTGCCGGCCTCGCTTAGCCAGCCTATCGCTTCGAGGTAGTCCTCCATGCTAGAGCTCTGCCCTGTGATCATGTGTCTCCTTGATCGTAAATGTTAGACATGGTTAACAATACTAACGATCCAGTTGCCTTTTGTCAAGGCTCTGGCTTGCAACCGAGACCTCGCTAGAATTCATGGGGGGTTCGCGCGTTCCTCTCACCAAGCTGTCCTCATAAAGGATCGACTTCTGATGACGAAAGTCATCCTCTACCCCTTGCAATTAGAAACCCGGAGTATCCTGTTTAAGGCATTTCCGAGCAAGAGCGTCTTGGCTCCCAAGACCGCCCTTTCTCTCACCGGAGAAGGAATCGCCATACCGACGACTCAGAACACTCTGCCGCAGATGCCCTGGAGAGTATGCGCGGAGCGGGCCTAGAGGTATCGGCTCGCTAGGTCGCTATCGCTCAGGGCAGATGCTGGAATGTGCACGGTGCGGCTGATGCTATTGCCTGGCACAGTGATCCCCAACTCCTCCTTGTACAATTTCTGAAGTGGCTGGATACGCCTGGCCCTGACCAGCGAGGTATGCACGTCTCTCGGTACGACGGTGGGCACCCAGTCGCCATCGTCATAATCCGGCGCGTGGGCTCCCAGGGAAAGCCTCTGTTCTGGTGCAAAGTCCAGTAGTTTCCAGTTCTCGTGTAGTTTCATCTACCTTTCCACGTCAACTGGCACTATCCCCCTAACATTTCCCAGGTTGGGAAAGGCGGAAAGGGTAGTTCTCGTTGCCTTGAGGCTGGGACGAACGCGGTCTACCATTCTATATAGGCTCATATGACCCGTCAAGTTGTCAACCGCTGGTCTCACCTTGCCCTCCACCATCGGATCGACTGGACCCTGCCGCAACTGCTTCCAGGGGAGCAGACGAAGATTGCGCAGGGCACGCATGTCCTTGTCAAGCAGAATGTCTTGAATTCCGAGGACACCATACCTATCCCTGACTGACCTAGCGTTTGGGCTTGGCAGCAGCAACATCAATCTTCTCAATTCTAGATCACTTTTCCATCGTTCTTGGATCAATTATACATCTCTTGTATGCTGATCATAAAGCAGGGTTATGCACCTCGCATTCCAACCAAGGTTGGAAAGAGTTCATTGAGTTT
>Ga0315545_1000676_pt1 | contig 35638 bp, 41 predicted proteins | sample SalMarSW160210MG_FD_203096 | JGI IMG/M metagenome (GOLD analysis project Ga0315545, IMG submission 203096) | Salt marsh sediment microbial communities from the Plum Island Ecosystem LTER, Massachusetts, United States - Salt Marsh Sediment SW1602-10 ...
ATTATCATTATCAAGAAATATCTTTCCCTTGGTTGGGACATCCAAACACCCTACTAGATTCATCATTGTGCTCTTACCACTGCCACTTGTACCTGCTATAGCAAGGAATTCACCTTTTTTAATCTCAAGGTCAACTCCCCTCAATGCGGGAACCTCCACTTCTCCCATCTGGTATATCTTAAAGACGTTTTCCAACTCAATTATTGATTTTTTCATGTACATTCACCTTTATTGCAATCTCGAAAATTCGGTGGTATTTTCATAGGAAGGTCGGCCATAGAACCATAAAAATCGGTTTGAGAATGCATTAATACATTTCCAGAATCGATATCGATAATAAATAAATGACTGGTTGCATTTTTCCTTAAGGAAACTTGAATGGTGTTTTTCGACGAATCCATTCTGCCAAATCTTCTAATGTTCTTAGACACCGTAACCTCATAGCCATCAATATTATCACCTTCATTTTGCAGTTCTTGAGCAACAATGGCTTTCGCAGAATCGATTTGGTCTTGAGTAGGAGTAGTGAAGGAAGATTTAAAGTGATATATTTTAAATAACCCCCCAATTAAGGCTATACAAAACAGAATGATAAACACAACTGCAACAATCTTCCAAACATTCAAATTCTCCTTTCCTCTAAATTGAAAATATTTTTTCATGTTTTACCACGCATAATGATTTTATGTTATATTCTTCGGATGAAACCATCTATATAATTTTACTGTAACTGGTTTCGTTTTTCTGAAACCATTGCGTAAAAATTATTTAAACTGCAAATAAAAGGATATTATGAACCAATTCAAGATTATATTGGCTGTCGTAGTACTCACCGCTTCGATAATCCTGCTTTTCAGTAAATTATTCACACCGCAGCCAATCCAGATAATCCTTGAAACAGGGCAGGAAGTAACTACCCAGAGTTCAGATTATTTCTCATTGGATGATGTTTTACTTCTAATTACAAGCTCGTTTCTAATAGGTTTAACGGCAACCTACCTATTTTGCAATTCGGACACCAGCAATGTAATCAGATCTTTAAAGAAGGATAAAAAGGCAGGAAAGGGATATGAAATGGTAATCCCCTTATTGAAGGGGGATGAAAAAAAGGTTTTTTCAGAATTATTGAATTCTAACGGTGAGATGCTTCAAAATGCCCTCGTATTGAAATTGGGCTTGTCTAAAGTGAAAATGACAAGAATTTTGTACAGCCTTGAAAATAAGAATCTGATTATAAAAGAAAGGCACGGGTTGACAAATAAAATAAAATTGAAATGATTTTAACAGCCTATTTATTATTTAATGGAATCCTACAATATTATATTCGGTGCATTATCATGAAAACCGTAGTTCTTTGCCACGCCGACTGTGTGAGACCAACAGTACTTACACACTCTTTCACTGCTGCTTAATTGTATGACAGCCTTATTAATAAGAATATAAAATAAATGACGGGAGGAAGAATGTTGGCGTCGAAGATGAAGAGTGATATTGGTGTTAGTAATTTGGCTAAGAAACTTGGAATTACTCAGCCAGCAGCATCTCAACACATAAAAGTTTTGAAAAATGTTGGAATACTTGAATCAAGCAGAGACGGCTATCATATCTACTGCAATGTCAATGTGGGTGTGTTAAAGGAACACAAGAAAACCACCGATTCCTTGTTTAATATGGCGTTTACCAAATGTGAGAAATATGGCAAATGCGGGGGGCATGGGGGGAAGTGAAAATGGGATATAAAGCAAAACTGCCGATTGAACTGCAAGTAGTCATCGCAATGCTGCTTATACAACTGATTCATAAAATTGTAAGAGAAATACCCGGATCTTTAAAGCTGGGAGGGCCCGGATGGATTATAACTAGTATGTTTTCGGTGCTGCTTGTTACAGGAATCGTTCTGACTCTTTTCAGAAAGAAGGCTGGACTAATATTGGGCATTATTTGCGGGGCATGGATGACCTTTCAGCCAATATATGTACATATTATCATGGCTCTGCCTGATCAAAACGGGATTTGGTGGTATCCCATTTTTCCTTGGACCCAAGCAATTTTGATAATATATTTTTGTGTTATATCATGGCGTAATAAGAAAATTTTTACCAGGTCATAGGACTCCGGATTTATTGAATAAAACTTCGGGGTTGAAAGAAATGCTGACTTATTTATTTATCCTTACTCAAAATATCATATTGGTGAAATCATGAAAACTGTATGCTTGACCCACGCCGACTGCGTGTGACAAGTTGTCCGTCTCACCTGAAACAAAGGTCCTGTTCTATAATTGTGATTTTTCATTTAAATTCGGATAAACATGTTTCTTAACATTCATTCAAAACAGAGTCTTTTTCTTATATTCGATGTACTCATTGCCGAACCTTTTTACAAGACCTTTTTCTTCCCACCTTTTCCATGCTAATGCGAATACGCCCCACACTACCGCGGAAGCGAGTGTCATCATGGAACCGGATGCGATAGGGAATCCTATGTATGCGAGCATCATTCCGAAGTATATAGGATGTCTTATTTTGGAATACATTCCGGTGGTCACGAGTTTGTCCGTCTCCGAGAAACCATCTTTCTGTTTATGCGCCTTCGCTATTACCAGTATTCCCGCAACGCCGATAATTATCCCGGCAGGGGTCTGGAAACTCGGGTATGGCAGCATTTTCAAAGGGTCTGAAAACATCATGGAGAACCAGGCTAAATAACCTACCATCACGGAGATTTCTATAAATCTCTCGGGGAATCTTGGTTTCTTCCCCTTACCCGACGAGTAGTGACTCTCCGTATGCAGCACATAAGTTACGAAGCATGCCACGAAAGCCGCAATGAAGTATATTTCTTCCATAAAACGAACCCCCTTCTATACATTGAATAAATTTGTATTGTTCTATTATATTTCCATATTAATACGTCATATCTAGGAGAAGCAAAATGTCACAATTTGGAAAACCTACAGGTCTTTTCGGAAGAATACTTGCAAGAGGTATGGCATGGGGACATAAAGATTTCTATAAAAACACCGCAAAGGTGCTCAATCTTAAACATGATGATAAATATCTTGAAATAGGTTTTGGTTCTGGGTTGTTTATTAAAAAATATGCTTCACATGTTGCAAGGATAGCTGGACTGGATTGTTCTGAAGAAATGGTGAATTTAGCAAGCAGTATCAACAAAAATCTTATCAAATCAGGCAGAGCCGAATTTAAACAAGGGGATGTTTCATCTATGCATTGGGAAAATGATGAATTCTCTGCAGTTGCTGGAATTGAAACATTTTACTTCTGGAATAAGCCAATAGCGTCACTTAAGGAAATACACAGAGTATTGGCTCCAGGCGGTAGGTTAGTAATTGAAATGGCATATAACAAAGATGACGGATTGGACCACACCAAGCACATTAAAAAAATGAATTTAAAGTTATATAGCGGCAATGAAATGACGAAAATGCTCAAAGAATCCGGATTTAGTGGTATAGTTATTACTTATTATAAAGGTTTCCGGATTCCTTTCAAGGGATATGTTGTCCCAAAGGGTATGATTGTCAAAGCAATTAAGAAAAAGGGCTGACATGCACAGTTGACGGTTTAGGAAAATAGACGAATAGGGGCGTGAACCCCGCAGATGGAGTGCATGTTATTTCTCGCACCGGAAACAAAATTCTCGGAGGGTAAGTTTATTGATTCCTTGAGCTGTCTATAACCGAAAAAGATATCGATATAAAAACCAGCAAGCACAATCATTGTTATGAAAACAGTGGTACTTTGTCACGCCGACTGTGAAGGGATTTGATTTTTCTCGGGGGTTTTCCAATACTCTTTAAATAAAATATGCCCCCGCCGGGAGTTCCACCCTCCCGCCCTTCGTACGGAAGTGATTTGAACCCGGGTCCCCGGCTTTCTCCAACCTTGCGTCAGCTTGCTTTCCCTCGAGGCTTTAGCACGTTTCTGCAATCGCGTAAACAAGCGAACTTGTTCGCGACGTTTACCGGTGCTAAAGGGTCGCGAGAGGCCGGTATCCTGCCGGCTTTCCGGAATAAACCGGAAATTAACCGGGCTAGACTACGGGGGCATGAACAATTGAATTATTGAATTAATCGAATAAATATAAATGCTTGCTTCTTTTTTGCAGAAATGTTATGGGGGTAAAGACGCTAAAACAGCTTGCCGGGGGAGAAGCTCTTCAGGATGATGAAGGTTTTCACGTTGACTATCTCCTCGAAGCCCCTGAGCTTTTTCGTGAGCATCTCGTTGAGCTTGTCGATATCCCCGACTGAAACCTTTATGATCATGTCGGCCTCGCCGCTCATGGTATCAACGCTTTCTATCCCCGGTATGCGCAGCAGCTTGCTTGCAAGGTCCTCCTCGTTCATCATCTTCTTCGATAGCTTGTCGAAGTTTATGTTTATCAGCAAATGGGCGGATACGCCCCTGCCCAGCTTCTTCTTGTCAAGCATGCACGTGTAGCTTTTGATGACGCCCTTCTTCTCAAGGTTTTTTATCCTGTTGAAGACCGTGGTTATTGGTATGTCCGTCTTTTTGGCTATCTGCTTCGTGCTAAGCCGGGCGTTCTTGCGCAGCATTTCCAGGATATGTTTATCTTTTTCATCTATCATACCTTATCTGGAATATCTTTTCACTTTGTTATTTAAATCCTTTTGCTTTTTCCAATACCGTCCCCCTGTTAAAGCCGAAAATACCTGAAAAGAAAATATGGGCCCGGTGAGATTTTTCCAAGCTTTTTAGTTTTGCCCACGCATTTTCCCAAAAAGCTTATTGAACTCACGACCCCCACGTTATCAGCGTGGTGCTCTAACCATGCTAAGCCACGGGCCCTTGCAATAAATATAGTGTGCTTGTTTTTAATATTTACATCTTTCATCGCTGTCGCGCCGGTTCACATGCCAGAGAAGAGCCTTTCCGCAAGAAAGACTGGCAAGCCCGCGCCCGTTATCTCATCGCTGACCCTCATGATATCGTATTCAGTTCTTACTATCCTGGCATCCATCCTGGCGGGATCGATTACCGCATGGCTGGCCTCCCTGCGGTGGTCTCTGGGCTGGCCCACGGAACCGGGGTTAACCACAAGCTTGCCGTCCAATTTTTTCACGAAAGGCACATGGGTGTGGCCAAGGATGAGGATATCCGTTTTGGTGTCTTGCAGGAATTTGGCGAAAATCGAGTCCGGCACCCAGGGAAATACATATCCGTAAAGCGGATTCGTGGGGGAGCCGTGGATGATCACGATCTTTTTGCCCTTGATGTCGATTTCCAGTTTTTCAGGCAGTTTTTTCAGGTATTTCATGTTATCGGCAGTCAGATTTTTCCTTGTCCATTCCGCCGCTTCCGCTGCGATCGGATTCATGTCTTCCGCATTCCCGGTTATGCAGGCATGATCATGGTTCCCGAGCACCGATTTTATTTTGAGTTTTTTGACTAACTCAACGCATTCGTTTGGCTTTGCGTTGTAGCCTACGATGTCGCCTGCATCCAGAATCAGTTCGCTATTCTTTATTTTTCCCAGTACCTTTTTGAGAGCTTCCAGGTTCGAGTGCACATCGGCTATCACGGCTATCATAATACAACCCCCGCAAAAAACATGCCAAATATTTATAATTATAACTTGCAGAATATCTTATTAAGCCTCGGTAGCTCAGCTGGTAGAGCGCAGCGTTGGTAATAACCCTTTTCCGCTTGCGCCCTTAAAGCGTTAACGGAAAACGAAAACCAGACACGCTGAGGTCGAGGGTTCAAGGGGCGCATGAAGCAGATAAATCTGCTTCGGTGGTTGAAAATCCCTCCCGAGGCTTTCGATTTCAATTTTAAAGCATGGTCTTGCATTTGAAGCAAGAAATTAGGTATTTTAATAGATCACCAAAATCTAATTACATTTTTAGATTCAGGTTTGATCGTTTCAAATAATTTGAATCTTAGAATTTTGAAGATTAATAGAAAGAAAAATAAACCAATTGATGGAGACACTAACTTCAAATAACTAAAAGGTACAAGCTGGTATGAAATTTCGGAATAAAAAGTCACGATGATACCAAGCGTGACAAGATATAGATACTCAGCTTTGTATATATTATACTTTTCAAAGTAATGAATAGGCAGTTGAACACACAACAACCCCAATACCGAGAGAACCCCCACAGACCAGCCAACGAACGCATAGAATATCAATATGAAATTTAAACTGAAGATTATACTTAAAATGATTGAAAAAATAATCATATCCAAATCGGTAATTATTTTCCATTTATCTCGTAACCCAAAAAATTCCTTGAATCTAATAAAAGCAAAAAACAAATAACCTGGAATAAAATAGTAAAGTAAAATGCTGAGATTTTCGGGAGCCAAAATTAAACCAAGTATATCGATCTGAATCATAAAAGCCCATTTATTTGATCTATAAATTAAAATTATGATAATTAACTTAAAAACAAGATGCTTAGAACTTAGTGCTTTACGCTCGAGACGGGAACCCTCCCGAGGTTTTTTGCAAGAATCAGTCTATTTCGAATATAACGCTGACCGTAGCGGTGACCTTGATGTCCCCCGGTGTTATTTCAGTGGTTGCCTGGGCGCCGGCCGCTTCTGGTGCCGCCGCCAAATCATAATCCCTCCACACCGGCGTGTAGGTGTAGCCTTCGGATGCGCTCATGACCCTCTTTATCGTGACCCCAAGACCATCAGATATGGAATCTCCCCTTTCCCTGGCATTCTCAGCGGCAGCCTTCAATGCCTCCATCCTGAGCGCATGCATCTTGGCATCAGACAAGCCGAAATAGACGCTGTTTATATTGTTTGCTCCAGCCGAAACTGATGTGTCGATTATCTCTCCTGCCCTGCTTATATCGCTCAACTCAACTTGCATGCTGTGCGTTGTCTTGAATCCTTTATACACGTATTTTCTCGCATCCGAGTTCCACTCCCTTACTTGTCCCAGACTGTATGATGTCGTTTGAATGGAATCCGCCGGTATCCCCTTGCCAACCAGCGCCGCCCTCACGGCCGCTGTTTTCTCCGCGTTTTCCTGCTGGCAAACGAGGGCGCTGTCGTCCTGCGTCTCGACCGAAAAAACTATGGTGACCTTGTCGGGGTCGTCGCTCGCGGTTGCAGAACCGCTGACGAACAGCGTATTGTCTGTTATCTGCCCCTCCGCTGCCCATGCGCCGCCCCAGAATCCCCAGGATTCGCCAGCCGCGGGGTTTATCCTCATTCCGGTGGAGGGACCCGCATATATCGTCTGCCGCTGCTCGTAAACCGCTACGATTAGAGCTAGGATTATGACGATGAAAACAACCACGACGCCAGAAAACATTTTAGTCATCATAGTTGTATTTTGCAGCCGGGCTTTAAAAAAACTTTAAGATTTTGTGCGGGAAAAACCGAATTTCACCAGTTCCACCCAGGCAGGAACATGGGGACATCAAGCATGTATTTCCGGTATTGTCCTCCGAATCGGGCAAGCATTTCCTTTTCTTCCCTTCTCGCCAGCCTGTAGTATGCCGCCACGAGAACAGGCCACATTATAAGCGTAGGCAAGGTAGGCCATGCAAAAAGCCAGGCCGTTATTATCAGGATTATACCCGTGTACTGGGGGTGTCTCATATACCTGTAGACGCCGTCTGTGACCAGCCTGCTGCTTAGCCTGTTCCTGTATATGCCTTTCCAGCCGATTACTATCAGAATACCCGCTGCTATCGTGACAATCCCCGCAATCAGCGAGGTGGTCAGCAACCTGAATTGCAGACCAGGGATGGCCACGGAAAAGGCAACGGCAGGTTCGAAATCGGGTTTCGGCAAAGGGGTCAAGGAGGAGAGCAGATATATCGTGAGCGGGAATCCGAACATCTCGGCGAACAAGGCCACAATGAAGGCCACGTAAACAAAATTGCAACGCTGCCATTCGTTGCGCTTGCTGGGCAAGAAAAGGAATATAGCGAAGGATGAGAAAAGAATGACGTACAGCAAAACGAAGTCGAGCCTGCCTTCTATCAGGCCCGATAACGCATGGCCGCTCAGCAGCCACGCGATATTCCTGATAAAATAAGGGCCAATCAGGATGCAGATGCACAGAAAGGTCAAAACATACAGGAAAAGGCCCTTTCTCATTCAAGACACCCACATTTTAATATTACTATGTAAAAGATATTTTAACCGAATTAAAAACAGACGGGCCCGTAGTGTAGCTAAACCCTTTCGTGCAGGTAGACGCGCAAAAGCCTTTACGGAAAATCCGCTGACGCATATGCGCTTTAATGCGGAAGGGTTCTGCAATGGTCTAGCATCGGAGCTTTGGGAGCTTCAGACAGGAGAGATTACACATCTCGCAATCCCTGAATTCAAATCTCCTCGGGCCCATCATGCGTAATTGGCCTCATGAAACCAGAACAGTATCTGAAAGCGAATGCATGAGGCATCGAATCGAGAATCAGGATTTGACAACTGAAGGAAGGATATATTAGAAGAATATATTAAGGAGGTATTGAAAATGAGCGAAGAAACGCAGGGAGGAGCACAGGGAGGAGGATGCCTGTTCTGCAAGATAATATCAGGCGAGATACCGTCAAAGAAGGTCTATGAAGACGAGAACGTCTTCGCATTCCTGGACATAAACCCGAGGAACCCGGGACACACCCTCGTTATACCGAAAAAGCACTACGTGACCTTGCTGGACATGCCTGCCAAGGAAGTCGGGCACCTTTTTGAGAGCGCGAGGATGGTCGCGGAGGCCGTAAAGGGTGGTGCGAACGCGGACGGGCTTTCGCTAATACAGTCCAACGGCAAAGCGGCTGGTCAGCTTGTGACGCACGTTCATGTGCATCTTATCCCCAGGTTCATGTCAGAAGGGCCAATCTCCCTCGAGGGCGTTCTATCGGTAAAGAAGATGCCTGAGGATACGCTTGACAAATTCGTGGCAGCGATAAAGGAGAAGATTGGATCGGCCAAGGAACCGGGCGAAACGAAGTTCGACTTTTAAGTAGAACTTCAATAAAGAATATTGACAAAAGTCCATAAAATGCGCCGGTAGTCTAGTCTGGTAGGACCCAGACAATTAACCTTGGAAGATATGATTCCATAGATGATTGGGTTAGGCCTTCCAAGCCTGTGACCCGAGTTAGCCTTTTGAGAAAACCAAAGCGGCTTCGGGAATTCAAATCTCGGCCGGCGCATAATTATTCTTATGTAGTGCGCGGTTAAGGCAGCATTAAATATAATAATTAGGGGATGTAAAATTTAAACGCTTAAGTGCCCCTCTCTTTCCATATACTTTCCTCGACATATCTTATCTTGTCCTTGTTAATAAAAAATTTCTTTCCACCTTTTCTACAATAAACCATATCCCCATATTTCAAAATTTTGCATTCAATCTCTTTCCCGTCATCAAGGAATATTTTTATTTACAGTGTAAATAAAAAACACCCGCCAGTTTTCTAAGTTAACCATAGACTTATATCATTGTCTCGAAAGAAAATTTACATAGCTGAAAAGCGACTACCCACTCGGTTTTCATGGAGGATTGGAATGGTCTACCTGCTAAAACTATACGTGACCGGAAAAACGCCGAACAGCGAAAGGGCAATCAAGAACCTGAAGGAAGTCCTGAAAACAAAACTGGAAGGATCGTATAAACTGGAAATTATTGATATCCTGAAAAACCCGCGTCTCGCAGAGGATGAAAAGATACTGGCAATTCCTGCTCTGGATAAGAAACTGCCTCCGCCTATTAGGAGGATTGTCGGCGATTTAAGCGACAAGGAGAAGGTCTTGCTTGGCCTGGATTTAATTCCTTCAAAGGGGGGGTGAAGATGAAAAAGAAGAAACTGAAAGTTACTGGAAACATTTCAAGAATTTTTACAAAACTGGCCTCAGGCATCCCTGGGTTTGATGAAATTTCCAGGGGGGGAATCCCAAAAGGAAGAACGACCCTTGTTTCCGGAACTTCTGGTTCTGGAAAGACTGTGTTTGCAGCACAGTTTTTACATGGAGGGGTTGTGCAAGGTGGAGAAAATGGGGTTTTTGTGACCTTTGAAGAGAGGCCAGTAGATATAATCAAAAATATGAAGAGTTTTGGCTGGGATATCGCAAAGCTCGTAAAAGAAAAGATCGATGAACTGGGTGGAACGGTCAGGGTTGACTCCGAGCATGGCAAGGGGACAAATTTCATAATGAAACTGCCGCTTACGCTGGCTATCATCAAGGCGTTGCTGGTCGGTGTAGGAACCGAGGCCTACGCAATACCCGCAACAAACGTCGTGAAGTCGATTAGCGTAAATCCAAAAAACATAAAAAGAATCGAAAACCAGGAGATGATAATCCTGAACAAGGAAGAGAGCATACCGTTCTTCAGATTGAACAAGTTATTCAACATAGAAACAGAAGAAAAGGAGAACGAGGAGATAATCGCGGTCATCGTCAGGAAGGGTGATAATTTCTTCGGATTGGGTGTCGACAGCTTGCTCGCTGAACAGGAGATAATAATAAAGCCGCTGACCACGATACTGAAGGGATACAGGGGCTTTGCCGGCTTCACGATCCTCGGAACCGGCAAGGTTGTTTTAATCCTGGATGTTGGGGGACTGGCCTAAAAGAGACTTGATGCTGAAGCGTGGAGCGGAATCCCAAAGTAAATGTAATAGATTAATATAGTAAACATAAACAGTCATTTTGTTTAATTTTTTAAACGTCACATTAAAGAAAGGTGCAGAGTTAATTCTGAATATATATTAGAAACATTTAGGGGTGTTGCTATGGTCGGAAATGAGTTTACTAGGTTGGAGCAAGACGCGCTCAGGGAAGTTGGCTTTATAGCCGCAGGCCACGCTAGCCGAGCTTTGTCAGAGCTGGTTGGGGAAAGCGTTAATGTTAGAGTTCCGCTGGCCAGGGTCACATCTCTCGAGAAAATCCAAAAAATACTCGGCGGTCCGGAAGCGCTGGTCACAGGGATATATTTACCGATAACCGGGGATCTCGGTGGTTCTGTTTTGATGTTATTTCCAAAAAAGACCGGTTTACTGTTAGCCGATGTTGTGCAGAAGAGGGGAAAAGGAACCACCAAGAAACTGGATGATATGGACAAATCCGCCCTGAAGGAAGTGGGCAATATCATATCCGGAAACTGCCTGACAGCGTTATCCAAATTCCTGGGACTTAAACTAATTGAACACGTCCCGGACCTGACTTGTGATATGCTGAATGCGGTAATGGATTATGTTATTGTCAAGTTTGGCCAGCATGCAGAAGAGGCTCTGGTTATAGAAATTGAGTTTAACATAAGAAGGATAAAGATACCAGGCTATTTCCTTTTGCTGTTTGGTCTGAAAGACGCCGGTATCATATTGAAATCTCTCAAGAAAAAGCTGGCGGAACACTCGGGCGGAAAGTAAACATCTGTATTGCCCGGTTGAACAGACGCAGAAGGGCGTGAAGGTGGATGCCTGACTTGGACGAATTGGATAAAGCCAGGAGGTCTGGTATGGCAGAAGAGATTGAAGTGGGAATGGGTAATCTGAAAGTGGCCAGCTCCCCCGACAAATTGGTGGCACGGGGAATCGGTTCATGCTTAGTGATAACATTCTATGACCCAAGGCTTCACATGGGGGCTCTGGCTCACACAATGCTGCCCGATAGCAGGAAGGCCGAATCGATGAGTCTTCCTGCCAAGTATGCTGGCAATGCCATAGAAATTATGATAGAAAAGATGACAGCCATGGGGTCCCGCCTGTATGACATAGAGGCCAAAATAGTCGGCGGGGCAAACATGTTCCCGAACATCGAACATGAAAATGCTGTCACAATGATAGGGGAAGAGAACATCGAGACGGTAAAAAAAACTAAAAGAAGAGGGCATCAGGCTGGCGGGCGAGGACGTGGGCGGTAGTTCTGGGAGATCTGTGGAATTCGATGTCAAAACCGGCATCGTAACCATAATGGTCAAAATATGATGTGATATGAAATGAAAACTAGGGAGGTATGGATATTTTATTCGGGGGGGACCGAGCCGGAAATCCCCACACTCTACGCTGAAGGTATTGCTTATCTCCACGAGAACAGGATAAAAACCCATGTAATTGATATTGACAAGAACCCCGAATTCGCTGAAAAATTCAAGATTATGGCAACCCCCTTTCTGCTGATCAAAGAAGGCAAAGAAGAACACAGATATATCGGACTTGTGGACGGCCTGAAAAAGCTGATATCGAACGACCTTCTCGGATTGTCCATTTTACATTTTCTGGGATTCAGGGATGGGAGGATGCTGGCAAGGAATTTTGATTTGAGCAAACAAAAAGAGAGACGTGAAATAGAAGGGATTTTAAAGGAAATGTTGGGGCCAAGAGGAATCTATGATTTTAAGTTGATGGAATTCGATGTGATAAAAGCCCGTGCAGAGGTCGCTTTAAAATTGAAAATTGAAAATGAGGGGAACATAAAGGCTCTGTGTAAAGAGTTATCCGCCTTTCTTGGAGGTATCTTTACCGAGATTTTTGGCATGGGGGTGATGGCAGAGGAAAAGCGATGCATGTCTTGCGGCGATGAATTCTGCGAGTTTGAAATAAAGGAAAGGGTTGAAAGGGGAAAGAAGGAAAATATAGCAGAAATGGTAAGGAGAGCCATAAAATGAATGCAGGAAAAATAAAAGAGGCATTGGAAGAGCTTGGAGAAGATTACGTAGCCCTTTTCATAATCAACGCAAGAGAATATTTGGAGACGAACATGACGATATTGAGAAATATTACCAAAAACGATGCTACAGGAATCTATGTAACTATTAACAGGCCCTATGATTCACTGAAGAAAATGTTGCAGCAAAGCAATGCTGACACGAAAAGAATTTTTTTCATCGATTGCATAACAAAAACACTTGGCCACTGCGAAGAAGCGGAAAATGTCCTGTACCTTGAAAGCTCCCAGAATCTCACGGGACTGAGCATAGCTATTGCAGAGGCAATAAAGGCTTTGCCTGGGGAAAACAAATTTTTGATTCTAGATTCGTTAACGGCACTGGTGATTTATAATCCGGCGGGAGCGATCTCGAAATTCCTCCATTATCTGACAAGCAAAATGAGGATGTTGAAACTGCGGGGCATACTATTTTCAATCGGGAAGGAGGTCGATCCCAAAATAGCAGAGCAACTGCAGCAGTTCGTTGACAAGGTGATAGATTTGGGTGAGTGAAATGGATGAAGAAAAAGAAAAGCAGCCAGGAAAACCCAGGCTTTATTTTCCCAAGGAAAGAGGCAAAGACAGGCCTGCGGAGAAAGAACAAGCCATGCAGAAACCTGAACAGGCAAAACCCAGTGCAAACTACGAAATTATAAAAAGGCACATCGAAGAGCAGACAGCAAAGCAAAAAGAGATACCAGAGATTCCAAAATCAAAAATCGGGCTTGCTGACGGTAAAATGAGCGTCAGCAGGACAAAAGAGCAGGCTGCCAAGATATCCCAGTTCGATTTTTCTTCAATGAAGCAAAAGATTACGTCAAAGCTTGAGGGAGATAAGAGGCATGCTGAGACATACCCTATTGACAGGTGTACTACGGGGGTTGAAGGCCTTGACGAAATGATGGAAGGAGGGTTTGTAAAGAATTCATCAAACATCGTTGCAGGAGGTAGCGGTTCTGGAAAAAGTATATTCTGCATGCAGTTTCTCGTGAACGGCATTGAAAAATGCAGGGAGCCTGGGGTTTACATTAGCTTCGAAGAGGACAAGGAAAAGATTTTCAGGGACATGTCTGATTTCGGATGGGACCTTGAGGGGAAGATAAAAAAGGGACAGCTTGCAATCGTTCATTATACACCAGAACAGGTAGGGAAAGTCCTGGAAACGGGCGCAGGGACAGTGAGGGACGTTGTTGAGAGCACAAACGCAAAAAGGGTCGTCATAGATTCCATAACCGCTTTTTTGCTGCTGCACGAGACTGAGCTTGAGAAAAGAAAGAACTTGCTGCGCTTGTTCGAGACGCTGGAGAAATGGGGATGCACGGCGTTGCTCATCTCGGAACATGAGCAGGATCCTGAAAAGCATGAGAGCGCAGCCCTCGAATTTAGCGTGGACGGGATAATCATACTCTATAACATAAAGAAGGGCGATGTCAGGACCAGGGCTCTGGAGGTATATAAAATGAGGGCGACAGAGCATACGACAAAGATAATCCCCATGCAGGTCACCAACAGAGGTATTTCTCTGTTTCCCGATGCGAGCGTGTTCTGAATGTTGAAAACGAAAAAGAACTTAAAGGCACAGGGCGCCGTGGAAATGATGATCATAACCTCGGCAACCCTCGTGATACTCGTTACTCTAATCGCGGTCAACCAGGACGTGATAACTACAACAGGCTATATGATTGAAAGGGACAAGGCAGCTGCCCTCATAGGGGACATTTCAAGTGCTGCAGAACTGGTTTATCACCAAGGCGTGGGGGCTAAAACAAGGGTCTTTGTCACCGTGCCTGACAATGTTGACACCATAGACATTGGAAACAAAACGATGAAAATAACCTTCGCCAATGAAGAAGTTGTTTACAGGAATCTGGATTTTAACGTTTCAGGGAATTTACCTACAGACGAAGGGAACCAGTGGGTCATCATAGAGTCGCTTGAGAACTATACCCGCATATACACCGAAGCGTACGGCTATTGCGGCAACCAAGTGCAGGAAGTTGGAGAGAAGTGTGATGGCGATGATTTGAATGAGGAGGAATGCGTCACCCTCGGGTATGACGGAGGTGATTTGGCCTGCTATACAAACTGCACGTTCGATTATTCAAGTTGCACAACATGCGGCGATGGTCTGGCGGAAGGGGATGAGCAGTGCGACGGCGCAGACCTCAGGGGGGAAACCTGCCAGAGCCAGGGCTTTGACGGCGGAACCCTTGCATGCTATGTAAATAACTGCACGTTCAATACCTCTGGTTGCTATACTGATTATCCCCCGTACTGGACTGTTTCGGCTGGTGCTGACAATACAAACCCAAAGATTTTGAGTTATGTTGAATTCTACTCAAAATGGGACGATGACTACGGCCTTACCAATTACATGTTCTCCTGGAATGCGGGAGGGATCCAGTGCAACATCTGGGTGAATGGCACCTGGACAAGCTTCCAGGCTGGCAACTGGACAAATACCACAAAGCGGATACCATTCTGGTGCGGGAGCAAGAACATAACATACAGGTTCTATGCGAATGATTCCAACGGCCAGCTGAATGAAACATCCGGTTCGATAAAGGTTCAGCCTAGCAGAAGGGGGATGATAGTTTACTACGACTCGGACAACTATTTCAGGCCCCAGTACAGGATATGGAACGGCACAGGCCTTGAAAGCCCGAGCTCAGCGACAAGCCTGGGGAGCGGCAATTCTGTACATGGTTTCAACAAGCTGGTTTCAAGCCCCACTCAGGATGAGAAGATACTGATAACCCAGGATGATTCCTGGAGGATAATGGCTCAGACCTGGGACGGTTCTTCATGGTCCAGCCTACAATCCCTTTCGAACGACCTCAACAACTTTAACAGGAGGCAGTTCGACATCGCTTACGAACAGTCGGGTGAAGCGGTTGTCGTATACAAGCACCAGAATTCATATTCGAGGTCCAGATACAGGACCTGGGACGGCAGCTGGACGAGCCACGCCTATGTTGAAACAGCAGGCAGCAATGACATATCCTGGATAAGGCTTGAAGCAAGTCCCAATGATGACGAGATGATTCTCGTGGTGCTGGACTCAGGCAGGGACCTCTATGCACAAGTCTGGGATGGAGATGGATGGGGAAACGTCCAGCTGCTTGACAATAACGTTGAAACCGCAAGTAAGCAGTTGTATGACATCGCATTCGAGAGCCAGTCTGGGAATGCAATAGTCGCATACGGGCACAGGAACTCTGTGACAGTCCGCTACTGGACATGGAACGGGACATGGAGCGGTGAATACGATGCAAACGATGCGGATGATCAGGACATACAATGGCTGAGGCTTGTCTCTGATCCGAACTCAGACACGATTGTAATGGGAGTGGAGCCAAACAACAAGCACATGAACCTACAGGTATGGAACGGCGATTCTTGGGGCAGCAACCATGTGGTCGGCGAAACCCTGGAAACGCATGGGGACAGAAACTTCGACATTGCATGGGAGTCCCAGTCAGGCAGGGCCGTTGCGGTCTATGGAAAATCCAACACAGACTATCCAAGATATGTGATATGGAACGGTTCCTCATGGTCATCGTCTGATTCAGCCCTGAACATTGGAGGTGACCAGAACTGGATACAGCTCGCCAGCAACCCCGAAATAGACGAGATATTGATGCTCGCGATAGACAACCAGAACAGTGACCTGTGGCTCCAGAGATGGAACGGAACAGTATGGACTGCTGAACCGGAGGTCGAGAACAAATGCAACAATAATCATGAGAACTTCTACATCTCCTATGACATCCATGGCTGAGGACTGTTTGTTATGTGCAAAAAAAGCAAGGCCCAGATAAGCACGGAGTTCATAATAATCCTGGCTGCAATTCTCTCCGTTTTTCTCATAATATTTGGCATAGCCAACGCAAGAATAGACGAGTTTCATTCCACGCATCGGTTGGTTGCAGCCAAGGGTATTGCGGATAAACTGGCCCTTGCCGTGAATCAGGTGTACATTTCCGGTTTAGGCTCCAATTCGAGCATGTACCTGCCCGAAAAGATGATTGATGTCATTGACTACAATCTGACCGTTTTCCCGGATTCCAGGCTCGTTCAAGTCGAGTGGGGTGAAAGGGCTTATGGTTCAGGGCTTATGGTTTCTGTTAATGGCGGAAACGACGCTGCTCTGAGCCCGGGCCTGGTAGAAATCAAGTATAATGAGAGTGGTGTTTTCCTTGTTCAATAAATTATCCAATAAAAAACGGAGAAATAAACTCAAGGCCCAGATATTCACGGCAGACGCTATTATCGCAGCAGGAATTTTCATATTAATCCTGATCTCCGCTGCCTATGCATGGGACTATTCGAGGGAGAAGGCCTACCTGACTGACAAAAGAGACTACATGGAAATGGCAGCGAGGGGGGCGCTTTCCGGTCTTATCGAAACTTCTGGGAATCCATCCGACTGGCACACAAACCAGGATTATCTGAATACTAGTTACATGAAATCGCTGGGATTGGCCAAAAACAGGCCTTGGCATTTATCCGCCGAGAAAATACAGGCCATGCAGGACTGGTACCCGGAAAGGAATGAAACCTTCAAGAGGCTGCTTGGCTTGCAGGGCCTTAATCTGCATATGGAATTCTGGGTTTACGATTCCGGCTTTGCTGCTAACGCAGACTACGTTATTGGCAGCTCTCCGGGCAGTGGTATCAGAAATATAGTTAGATTGCAAAGGACAGGCCTTTTCCAAAATGATACCGGTGATTACTGGCTCAAGATTGTGCTAGAGATATGGGAGAATGAATGAAATGAGGGGATACATATTCACCCTGGATGCAATCCTGGCAGCTTTGGCAGCACTAGTCATGATAACAGCCATATATTTCTTCGTGTCAGGCACGCAGTCTGCTGACTGGAGCAAGGTGAACCTCAACAGCCAGATACTTGACTCCCTTGCTGTCCTGGAGCTGAATGATGACTTGAAAAACGCGGTTTTGGCAGGTTCCAACACGACCCTTAACACCTTCCTGAACAGCATGTTCCCAGAACCTGCCTGCGGTTATATACAATTGAGGAACAGCACTGATAGTTTGCATGTGCATTCACTGAAAACCGGCTGCTCAAGAACAGGGAGGGACGAGGTATTCATCGCCAGAAGGACGTTCATCGTGGGTGAGGATATTTACTATGCGATGATGGAGGGATGGTATGAATAGGGGACAGCAACACCTGTCATGGAGCAAAAATTCAAATGAATCAGCTAGGAATATGAAAGGTGTGATGTTCACAGTGTCAACGTTTTTGCTGCTGAACACGGTCTTATTTTTCAGCATGTTCTATTTCTCTGTTTCGCAGGAAAGGGGAGGCCTCTCATTTACCATGTTCGGTGACAGGCACAGGTTCCTGGAGAGTGACATAGCGGAAAGTTATCTTGACCTGATTGATGTTGGTATAAATCATATTAACAGGAGTGGCAACCAAGTTGTTTTTAATTTTAGTTCCCTTTACGAGGTTTCACCATCAGCTGATTACCAGTCAAAAATCACGGAATATGAGAATTTTCTCGAGGGGCTCTTTGAAAGGAAGACGAACCTGGAAATTGACGCCAGCCTGGTTCCGGATTTCACAATAAGCCCGTATAACATATCCTTTGATACGGAGGGGAGCGTTTTTTACATATATACGGATTCAACGGACATGGTAAATACTTATTCGATAACGGTGCAGACAAACAAATTAAAAAACGAATCTAGCGGCTCGGGGAAGCCGGGTCATTCCGGTCCTGGTTACCAATATATAAATGTAACAATTCTTGCGTCTGACGGGCAGATGATAGTAAGCGATGAGAGAAGGCTCGACCCGGCACAAATAAACGATCCGTTTTATTCTGATTTTGATGATGGTTCCAGCATAAATGTAACATTCGGGCAGATAAACGGCTTGGATGGTGGATTGATGGTCAGGGTTTCTGGTCTGACCGCGACAATCAATGAGACCGTCCTGATTTACAATGCGGCTGGGAATGTTTTCCTTGAAGCTGGTGACGAATACAGCATAAAAATCGGGGGCATTTCGCACGACAAGCTCGTGTTGGGATTTGAATAGGAAATCTCTGATTTTTTACTCGATAAAGAGAAACATGCCTTTGCATTAACTTAGTCAACCGTATGTTTTTATGGGTGCTGGAACTCATTATAGGTCAGGAGGTATGCTATGCGTAAGAAAGCCCAAGCATCGACAGAATATTTGATAATCCTTGCTGTCGTAATCGTGATTGCGCTTATAGTGGTTTCAGTGATGGGCGGAATACCGGGAATCGGGGTGGGGGCAGGCTCAAGGGCTTCTGCATCCTACTGGGCAACGGCCGATGTAGCGATAACCTCGTATGCGATTACAGATGACTCAGCACAAGATGATGCAAGCATTATAATAAGAAACAACCTCAGGGACAGCATCAACTTGACGTCAATCAGCCTTGGTGGAACGTCACTCAGCATTACAGCGACAACCCTTGCTCCTGGTGGTACGATAACGAAAACGTCCACGAACATTGGAAATCCATGTGGTGGAGCAGCTCAACCATTCTCGGCAAGCGTCAGTATTTCTTACACGAACTTGGAAACAGGCGCAAGCTACACGTTCACGGGCGACGGGACAAAGCTGGAAGGAACATGCGCCTAGGTGAGTAGGGCTACAGCCACTTGAATGACAGGTGAGTGGGCAACTACCGTTCACTGTGAACCTTAGTTCAAGGAATTATTTTTACGGCAAAGGGAAGATGTTATGCCCGAAAAAACTACAGCCGCAACTGAGGATGATGCAAAAAAACCCGAAACAGAGGAATATGTTGATATAGATGATATAAAAAATCCACAAAAAGAAGAAAGCGTTGATATAGAAACAACGCTTGACAAAATATACGGTTTTGTGAAAAAATGGAAAGCTGTTTCTGCCAAGGATGTCGCACGTAAATTGAAGGAAAAGAAAAGCAATGTCTTGTTTTACAGCAGAATGCTGAGGAAGAAAAATCTCATTGAAGTGAAATATCCGGTTTTCGGCTCCCCTGTTCTCGTTTTAAAACAAAGGGAGGCCATTCCACCAGTGGAAAAGGCGGGAGGCGAACTCGTTGAAACGTATTATACGGAAGCAGACAATGTGTCTGCCAAGATTGAAATCAGACGGGAAAAGGGCGAGGTCGTGCCTATCTATACCATAAAGCCCCCCGATATCGGCATCGGGACGCAAGCATTTCTTGACCATATAATTGATGAGCTTGTAAGAGAGGTTCAGGTAAGTGTGCAAGAAATTGTTGACCCGAAGAAAATGACAGAGTTGAGGCAGAAATTTTTTGCACTCGCCCTCGAAAAAATCCTGGACTATCTCAAAATCGATGAGAGGAGTGCAAAAACACTGGCAGGCATGCTGGTTCAAAGAATGTACGGCCTTGGTGAGATGGATATCATCCTGTCTGACAAATACCTCGAGGAAATCGCCGTGAACAATTCGAATGTCCCTGTTGTCATTTATCACAAGCGACACGGCTGGCTGAAGACTGGCAAGTCCATGGGATCCGAAGAGGAGATATACAACCTTTCAAGCGAAATCGGCAGAAAAGTGCAGAGGGATATCACAAGCCTGAACCCAATCATGGATGCCCATCTCATTACCGGGGACAGGGTTGCCGCCACCCTCTTCCCAATATCAACTATGGGAAACACCATAACCATCCGAAAATTCTCAAGGGTCCCCTGGACTGTTACATCATTGTGCAGTGATAAGTACAAAACGACATCAAAAGAGGTTGCGGCCTTTTTGTGGCAAGCTCTGGAGTACGAACTGAACATAATGGTGGCGGGAGGGACAGCATCAGGAAAGACCAGCATGCTCAATGCTCTCTGCGCAATGATACCGCCCACACAAAGGTTGATCAGCATAGAGGATACAAGGGAGATATTCCTGCCGAGCTATCTGCACTGGAACTGGATACCCTTGACGACAAGAAACCCGAACCCCGAAGGACAGGGTGAAGTTTCCATGCTTGACTTGATGATCGCAAGCTTAAGGATGAGGCCTGACAGGATAATGGTTGGGGAGGTCAGGACAAAGCCACAGGCAGAGACCATGTTCGAGGCCATGCACACGGGCCATTCGGTCTACACAACAATGCATGCCGATACAGCAGAACAGGTAAAGAGAAGGTTACTGGAACCACCTATACAGATCCCGAAAAACGAGCTTGAGGCTTTGCATCTGATTTTGGTGCAATACAGGGACAGAAGGAAGAATTTAAGGAGAACATTGGAGCTTGCCGAAATACTCACGAGTCAGGGCAGCGATGTGGAATTGAACTACCTGTACAGATGGACGCCCAGATCTGACAGGTTTGAAAAAGTAAATGACAGCATCCGGGTTGTTGAAGACTTGAACATGCACACCGGGATGACGCTTAACGAGATTGTCGATGATCTCAAGGAAAGGGAGGCCATATTAGGCTGGCTGATGAAGAGGGGGATCATGGATATAGAAAAACTTGGGCTAATAATGAAAAAGTACTACGAGGACAGGGAAGCCATAGTGAAGGCCTCTATGAAAAATAAAAAAATAGATGATATTCTCCGTTGATTTTATGAGGATACCTTTAATGATCTTGCCTTCTGGACTATGCAGGAAAATGGCAGGCCGGATGCTAGGGATTGGTGACAAACTGGCAAAAATATTCAGGAACATGGATAACGACTTAAAGGAAGCCGGTTATGATATCGAACCCGCGGAATACCTGTCGATGGCGTTCATAAACTCGGCTGCGTTTTTTGTTATCTTTCAACTGCTGTTCTTTTCACTTTTCTTTTACGTGCAGGAAAAGGCCCTGATTTATTCGCTGACGTTCAGCTCTTTGCCAAGCATTTGCGTAGCATTTCTGTTATTCTTTGTGACAGGGAAATACCCCTATATAATCGCGGGGAAAAAGGGAGAGAGGATCGACAAGAATCTCATATTTGCGTTAAAAGACTTGTTGCTGCAAGTCAGTTCCGGCGTGGGCCTTTACAATTCGATGATTTCGATCTCAAAATCGAGCTATGGTGAGGTAAGCGAGGAATTTGATAAGGCCGTGAAAAAGATTAACCTCGGGATGCCTGTTGACAAAGCCCTTGAGATAATCGCAACAGAGAGCAGGTCCGAATATCTGAGGAGAACGATGTGGCAGATACTCAACACTGTCAGGGCTGGTGCAAGCATAGAGGGTGCCCTGAGATCGATAATTAGCAGCCTTCTGACAGACCAGAGGGCCAAGATAAGAGACTATGCACATGAGCTTAATCTCTGGAGCCTCATATACATGTTGTTTGCCGTGGCCATACCAAGCATTGGTATAACGATGCTGATAATCTTGAGCTCATTTGCGGGAATGAACATAACCACGAGCACGCTGATATCATTCATTGTCTTGAGCTTTGTTGTGCAGTTCGTGCTGATAGGATTCGTGAAGTCTAGGAGGCCTGTCATAGAGTTTTGAGTGTTTTGATTATGAGCAGGGTTTTTGAAAGATTCGGATTGATGGTACCGGGAAGGTACAGAAGGCACATGGAAAGGATGCTTGTCTATGCGGGAGACCATAGGCCCGCGGAACACGTGCTGGGCGTCTCGGTATTCCTGGGAATAGTTGGCTTCTTTTCCGCAAGCGTTATGACCGCGTTTTTCTTTCCACAATCTTTCCCTCCGGTTCGTGAAGATGTCGTTCCTTTGTGGAGTCCATTCTCTCTGATAGGCATAGCGGTTTTTATCCTCATCCAACTGGCTTTTTACATGCTTATTTATTTTAAGATGGTCAAAAGGACAGAGCAAATAGAAAAATACTTGCCGGATTTTTTACAGCTGCTTGCCGCCAATATCAGGGCGGGGATGACCCCATTCCAGGCCCTCAAGTTCTCAGCAAAGGACGAATTCGGGGACTTGAACAAAGAGGTGGAAAGGGCAAGCACCAAAGGCCTGGGCACAGGCAGTTTTTCCGATGCACTCATGCAAATCAAAGAGAGTGTAAACTCAAAAGCGCTCACCAGATCAATACAGTTGTTTGTTTCGTCAATGAAATCGGGAGCGAGGATGGCCAAGATACTGGAGGAGTCCGCAAAAGACCTCGCAGAGACAAGGAGCCTGAAGCACGAGCTTGTAACCAACACGAAGATGTACACGATGTTCATTTTCTTCACGGTTCTAGTCGGAACGCCATTCCTGCTGAACATATCAATACGGCTGCTTGGCATGATATCCTCAATGAGGGAAAAATCCGTCTCATCTGGCGGGGAAGGCTTCGGCATGTCGTTCCTGGCGGGACAAATAGACATCACCCCCGATTTTCTCTTCAATATAGCGATAGCGATGCTCTTTGTAACCGCCCTTTCAGCAGGCAGCCTGATGGGAGTCATTAAAGAAGGGAAGATTAAGTACGGTTTTAAGTACGTCCCCATTATTGCGTTTTTATCCATAGTAATATTCTTTGCCGCTGGATATGGGATAGGAATGTTGGGATTGTTTTAGTCATTGGTGTATTACACTTTTTAAATATCCTGCTTCTAGCCCAAAATAAGGTGATAATAGCAATTTCCTGCTGGAAAGGAAAACATTTTAAGCCGTGGAACACATTCAATTCATGGAATGGAAACTTGGGCTGAAGAGCGGTGCGGCTGCGGGAGCTATCTACGGCGTTCTCGCGGACATAATCGGTCTTGTTTATCTGATCGTGATGAAAGAGGAGGTCATCCAGAGGATTCAGGCCGCCATCCCGTCCGATGTCAACATCCCGATTTCCATGGAACAGCTATACACGATCACTCTGATTAGTTCCTTCCCTTCCGGCATCGTGATGGGCGTAATCGTAGGCATGGTGTTCGGCATAATCTTCCTGCTGCTGCATGACGAATGGCCGGGCAAGACCCCGAGGAGGCAGGGGCTTTTCCTCGCGCTGTTTTTGTTTCTTTTCTTCGGGATCGCGGAGATGTTTTCCCCTGAGAACGCAGCAGGCGGTTTTTTCATGTTGCGTTTCTCATACCTCCCCTTAATCCCGTTCAGCTTTGCGGCTTTCCTGTTTTTCGGTTATTGCCTGGGCATGTTCTGGGAAAGGTTTGAGAAGAAGCCGAAGAGATGAGCGTATCGCAAGGCGGATTTTCCCTGCCTTTTCTCCATCCAATTTCTAAACTTCAAAAGATTAGGTTATAACTGTATAACCGCCAGCAACTGCCAGCCATGGCACAATAACACAAACGAATTAATTTTTTCCTTTTATAATATCAAGATGGAAGATACCGCTATCGCCAAACCCGCCAAATACTGCGTTGTTTTTCATTTTCACCAGCCGCCTTATGATGACAGCACCATGTACCGTTATGATGAATGCTGTGAACAATCATACAAGATCCATCTGGATGCGTTGGACTCAGTCCCGGACGTAAAGGTTAATTTCAATATAACAGGGATTCTTCTGGAAACGATGGAGAAAAGGAACCCGGAATTCATTTCAAGGTTGGGGAAAAAGGTTGACTCCAGACGGGTATATCTAACGGCATGCGGCTACACCCATCCGATATTCCCGATTATCTTTGCAAGGCTTGGCGAAGAGGCCTGCAAAATGCAGGTGGAAAGGGACAGGGAGATTAAAAAAAGGCTGTTCGGTGTCGAGCCACGGGTTTTCAGGTTGCCCGAGTATGCAGTGGACGATCCTGTCTTGAAACTTTTGCATGAATACGGCTTTGAGGGAACAATCGTCCCTGATTCTGTTTTTCCCGGGAAGGGAGCTTACATGGCGCACGTATTGGACTGCGGTATGAAAACAGTGTGCAGAAATGACTATCTTTCAAATGTATTGGCCGGCAATGATTTTGACGGCAATAACAACTTCAGGTGGCTGGCAATGTTGGATGGAACGCCCGAAATGGTGGCGGAGGATTTTGCAAGAAGGATTCTCTTGGCACGGAGGGTTTTGACGGACTGTGATGCCGAGAGTTATAATCATTGGTTAATAACATCGGGTGTTCCTTCCGATAAGCAGAACGTCCTTAAGGCTATATACGAGTCCCTTCTCTCCAATGGTATTGAAACACTCCATCTGCCGGAATTCATGGATTCTGCCGTCCCTGAAAAAGCAGACGAAATCCCAAGGGTTTCATACGACGGGGACCTCTCAGCATGGGAAGGCTGGCCTGAACATGCCGGTATGTGGTCTGACATAGAAAGATGCTGGGACATGTATTTGGAATCCAGGGACGAAAGGGTTTTGGATCTCGCCATGAGGGCCCAGACAAGCTGCTGGGAATGGGCTGTCAGCAAGAAGTACCCGGACGTTAGCGAACAATATCCGGAGTGGTGGAAAAAGCAGCCAAGCAGATACAGACAAGAGATAGAGGCGTCGGGGTTTTAAATGCGATAAAAGTATATATTGCCAGCCTGGGAATCTGGATTCATTCGATATTCGCGTGACAACTGAAACAATCCCGGATTGTTTCACCCGATTGTTTCAGCCAGGTACCCTTATTCGTCGAATTTTTTCACTTCACTTTTTTAAACTTTTTGGTGACTAATTAATCATGAAACAATTTTCCTTGGCAGTCTTGGCAGTTTTTTTGGCAGCGTCATGCCTCCTGGCATGGACCGCAGCAGCCGCCGAACTAAATTATTACGGCATTGAAACAGTCGTGGAGAAAAATTTCCTGGTTCACACTACCGCAACGCTGATATTTGACAAGCCGATAAATCACCTGGATTACAATCTTGATTTCAACATACTGAACATGTCTGTAGAAACCCCGTCAGGCACGAACCGATGCGGTTTCGAAAACATTGAACATGGCAGCCTCGTCAAATGCGACTTCTACGGAATGACTGGTGACGAGACCACCATAAAGCTGAGTTTCTCAACGAGAAACGCAGTAAAGCGGATTGGAGACAATTACGAGTTCAGGGCCACCTACCCCATAACCATGCCTACAAAAAGGATGTTTAGCATAATAAAGCTGCCTCCAAAGGGTGTGCTCGCCGAGGAAATCGCCAATCAGTCGTATTTCCCTCCCGACGGAAAAGTGTTGACAGACGGGAAGAGGATGATAGTTTCATGGGAAAAGAAAAATCTCACGGTAGATGATTCGCTCAGTTTTTCGGTCCTGTTCGAGGTCGTTGGAACAGGCGGGCTGTTTTGGGACATGTCGGTCATAGCACTGACGTGTATGGTCGTTGCTGCGATGATAGTCGTGGCAGTCTACATGAGAAGGGGTTCCGCTCCTGTACAGCGCGAAGTGAAGGTTTTGCCGTTGCTGAACAAGGATGAAAAAAGGATGGTCGATATAATAGCCAGGCAGGGAGGCGATGCGAGGCAGCGGGTGCTGGTCAAGGAATCGGACTTTAGCAAGGCCAAGGTCTCGAGACTTGTGAAGAATCTCAAGGAAAGGGGCGTTGTCGATACCGAGCCCATTTCGGGCAGGGAGAACAAGGTCATACTGAAGATCAAAGGCGTTGGAGAGTAGCGTTTTTTAATTGACCATTTTCAAAACATAACACCCAATATTTAAACTTTTCTGATAAAAGAATATATGGCAGAAGCAGAGGTAGAAACAGAGCCGGATTTTAAAACCCTCATAAGCCAATTGTATAGTGAAAAAGTTAAACCGTTGCCCGTATACAAGTCCAAAAGAACGACGGACATCGCACTGTCAAGCCTGGGTTTGATTCTAACTTCTCCGATATTCCTTGGGGCAGCAGCGGCGATAAAGATTGAAGGGTGGCTCGATCCCAAAACGAAAGGTCCTGTATTTTACGTTTCGGAGAGAATCGGGGAGGGTGGGGAGCCTTTCAAGATGTACAAGTTCAGGTCAATGGACGTCGGCTCTGAAGATAGGCTGAAAGATTTGCTCGGCGGCGAATATGACTGGACGACGTTGGCCAGAATGAAAGATGACCCAAGAACGACCAGGGTTGGAAGATTCATCCGGAGGTTTTGCATAGACGAGTATCCTCAGTTGGTAAATGTCCTGATGGGGAACATGAGCTTGGTGGGGCCGAGACCGTACATCGAGCATCACGCAAAAATACTGGCGAAAAGGGGCAATTATCATAGATTCAGAATCCGGCCCGGGGTAACAGGTCCCGTTCAGATGAGGAGGAAGGGTTCTATACCATACGGTGATCCTGATAAACTGGAAGAGGAGTACGTCAGGTCATATGAAAGTGGAAATACATTTTTCTCTGATTTGTGTTGCATAGCCAAATCGATACCATACATCATGTTCGGATACGCTTACGATTCGAAAAAAGGAGGGCACAGACAAAATCCAGTTTAATCGTTCTGGATAATCCCTCTTAATTTAAGGCCATTCTCGTAACAGGCAGAATTTTTGAATACTATATAGCCCGGTTTTTTTGCTTGATTTAATTTTACCAGCCAAATTCCTTAGCTCTTCGTCGGAAACTGCTTCCATAAACCTTTTAAAGAATCCTGCACTAAATTTTAAAAATTCGGTGAACAGAGGGGCATGAAATGAGAAAGTTTTTCATCACCACAGCAATAGACTACCCATCGGGACAGCCCCACCTGGGTCACGCTTACGAGAAGATATGTGCAGACACAATAGCCAGGCACAAGAGGCTTAAAGGATTCGATGTGCATTTCTCTACTGGTACGGATGAGCACGGAATGAAGATACAGAGAAGCGCTGAAAAGACTGGGAAGAGCCCTCGGCACTTCGTTGATGACATGGTCGTGTTCTTCAAGCGTCTGTGCAAGGAGCTGAACATCTCCTATGACGATTTTATCAGGACGACAGAGCCCAGGCACATTAAAGTGGCCCAGGAAATTTTCAAAAGGATATTCGATAAGGGTGAGATTTACAAAGGAATGTATGAGGGCCTGTACTGTGTGGAATGTGAGACTTATTATACGAACAAGGACCTCAAGGACGGCAAGTGCCCTGTGCACGGGAAAGAACCAGAGGAGGTGAGCGAGGAGAGCTATTTTTTCCAGATGGGCAAGTACAGGGAAAAGCTGCTGGAGCACATAAAAAAGAATCCTGATTTCATCAGGCCCGAATCGAAAAGGAATGAAATTTTGAACAGGATTAAAGATGAATTGAAGGACTTGAGCGTTTCAAGGACGAGCTTTGACTGGGGCATTCCTGTCCCGATAGACAAGCGCCATGTCCAATATGTGTGGATGGACGCATTGATAAACTATCTGTCCACGGTTGGCTGGCCTGGCGAGAAATCAAGGAAATTCTGGCCCGCAGACATACACCTGATAGGCAAAGATATCGTGTGGCATCATACGGTCATATGGGGCAGCATCTTGATGGCCGCCGGAATCGAACTACCTAGGACGGTCTTCGTCCACGGGTTCGTCAACATAAAGGGGGAGAAGATGAGCAAGTCCAAGGGCGCCATCGTGAATCCCCTCGAGCTCGTTAAAAACTACTCGACCGATACCCTAAGATATTTCCTGTTAAGCGAGATACCCTTTGGAGAAGACGGTGACTTTTCCATAGAGTCCCTGCTGACAAGGAACAACAACGAGCTGGCCGACAACCTCGGCAACTTCATCAACAGGGTTCTGACCTTCATCCACAACAAGAATGACAAGACTATTCCGAAACCAAGCGAATACGACGATCTTGACAGGCAGCTAATCGAAAACATGAAAACTTACAACGACAAGGTAAGCATGCTCATGGACGGCCTGCATCTGCAGGATGCGCTGGACCAGGTCATGTTACTTGCGAAGTTCGGGAACGAGTATTTCCAGGCAAAGGAGCCATGGAAAGGGGATTTCCAGAACTGCCTGTACCTGGGGGCGAACCTTGTAAGATGCTTGGCCATCCTGCTGGAACCTTTCATTCCCGGCTCAGTTGAACGAGTGTGGAAATTCCTCAATCTTGGAGGTTCCGTACACGAGCAAGAATGGGAAAGCGCAAAAGAAATATTGGTAAAGCCTGGGCACGTGATTAGCAAGCCGGTCCCGCTTTTCAGGAAGTATAAAATCTGAACCAGGAAGATTCAAGAAATCTTTAATAGGCTCCCTCTTCTTCTTTTCGCTTCATTTGCTTCTGCTGCGGGGGCGGTTGTACCTGTCTGGCAGCGGCAGCCCGTATCTCTTCGGGCTTTGTCTGGAGCAGCGCCTTGACTTCTTCTAGGTCGATCTCCAGCTCCTTGGCCAGCCTTGCCCTTTCCCGCCTGTTAAGCCTTCTTTCCTCGAGAATTCTCAGGTTTTGCTCTATCTGGTCCTCCCTGGGCAGCAACGTTGCCCTCAGGCCCGCTTCTTTCTTCAGGCTTTTTTCCCTCAGCCTGTCCCAGCGCTTTCTCAGCCTTCTTACCCTCCAGTTCCACCCCAAAATGAGAGAAATCAGATTGACCATTAAACCACTGATTATTTATTTGTTTCCGCTCTTTTTAAGATTGTTTGTAACAGAAGTGGAGGGTATTATGGTATTCAAGCTGTTTTCGCGGCAGTTGCAGGAACTCATCGAGGAGAGGTTCGAGCAGCCTACCCAGGTGCAGTTCAAGGGAATCCCGCCTATCGTGCAGGGGAAGAATACACTGATATTGGCGCCAACGGGGATGGGAAAGACGGAAACAGTCCTCCTCCCGGTTTTTGATAAGTGGCTTAAAGAAAAGCCAAAGCCGATATCCATACTTTACATTACCCCTCTCAGATCCCTCAATAGAGACCTGGAAAAGAGGATTTCATGGTGGGCCGAACATCTTGAAATGGACGCTTCGGTCAGGCATGGGGACACGACGCAGTACGAGAGGAGCATGCAGGCGGCCAATCCCCCAGACCTGATGATATCAACCCCCGAGACCCTGCAGGCGATTCTCACAGGGAAGGTAATGAGGCAGCACCTGTCCAATGTAAGGTTCGTTGTGGTGGACGAGATCCACGAGCTTGTGGACAACAAGAGGGGCGTCCAGCTGGCGGTTGGCCTTGCCAGGCTCAAGCATTTGATAAAAGAGGCCGGAAACCCAGAACCCCAGTTCATAGGCTTGTCTGCAACGGTGGGGACTCCTGCCGAGGTTGCGGAATGGCTGACAGCGGAAAAATGCAAGATAATCGACACCACAGAGTTGCATAACTTCGATATTCTTGTCGAATCCCCCGAGCCCCAGGACCCAGATACCGACCTGAGCAACGAAATGTTCGTTTCGCCCCAGATAGTGGGCAGACTTCGGAGAATCATAGAGATGGTGCATGAGAAAAAAACCACGCTCATCTTCACCAACACCAGGGAGTTCGCGGAGATACTCTCATCGAGGCTGAGAGCCCTTGCCCCCGGTCTGCCCATGGATACGCACCATTCATCGTTGTCCAAGGAGGTCCGGGTGGACGCCGAGGCCAGGCTGAAGGAGGGAAAGCTGAGGGCGATGGTCTGCACGAGCTCCCTTGAACTGGGAATAGACATAGGAGAGATAGACCTGACGCTGCAGTACATGTCACCCAGGCAGGTGACAAAATTACTGCAAAGAATCGGCCGGTCCGGGCACGGAGTCAGCAGGACATCGAGCGGCTTGATAATGGGAGCCGACCCCGATGACTGCTTCGAATCCACCGCGATAGCTGATTTGGGCCTGCACGGCAAGATAGAATCCAGCTCCGTTTACGATATGGCCCTGGACGTTTTGGGGCATCAGATAGTCGGTTTGAGCCTAGAGGAGTATAAGATACCCTTGCGTAAGGCCTACAAGATCGTGCGCAATGCCATGCCTTACCGGCGCCTGACACCCGAAAAATTCCTGCAGGTCTGCAGGTTTCTGGAAAGGCTCGGACTGGTCTGGATCGATGACAGATTCTCCGAGGAAACGGTCATAAAAAGGAGAAAAAACGCATTCGAATACTACTATCGGAACCTTTCCACCATACCGGATGTCAAGAACTACAGGATAATCGACATCGTATCAAACAAACCGGTAGGTTCCCTGGATGCCGAATTCATAGCCCTGCACGGCTCCCTTGGAACATCGTTCATATGCAAAGGTCAGGCATGGAAAATTCTTGATGTCAGGAAAAGCAGCATCATGGTTGAGCCGGGAAGGGGCATAGAGGCCGCCATACCGGCATGGGAAGGGGAGATCATACCGGTGCCTTTTGACATTGCCCAGGGAGTCGGGAAGTTGAGAAGAGAAATCGCAGCAAGAATAAAAAGGGATGGTGTCAAAGGTGTCTGCAAATATCTCGTTTCCAGGTACCCTGTGACCGGATCTGTTGCGCATAAGATGGCAAGCATCATCAAAAAGCAGCTGAGTGCCTGGCATGTCCCCACAGACAAGGAAATCGTGATTGAATACTCAAGGGCGGACGAGGGCTACTGGGTCATTATACACACATGTTTCGGCTCCCTGGTGAACGAGACCATAGGACGGGTGCTCACTATAATGCTGAGCAACAGGCTTGGATCCATAGGGCTGCAGACAGACCCTTACAGGATCATGCTTAAACTGCAGGTCCCGAGATGGAATGACGTGATAGATACATTCCGCTACATAGAGCCGGGGAGCCTGGAAAGCATACTGGACTTGGCGTTAGTGCGCACAGAGTTGTTCACGTGGAGGTTCATCCATGTGGCCAAGAGGCTGGGTATAATAGACAAGGGCGCCGACTTTGGGCATGGATACCTGAACAAGGTGGTGGATGCGTACATGGGAACGCCAGCATACCAGGAAGCCCTGCATGAGATAAAGCATGAGAAACTGGACATAGGCTCGGCAAAAAGTCTGCTTGAATCCGTGCAAAAAGGGAAGATGAGACTGACGATTGAGGCCGGGCTTTCCCCGCTGGCAGAGATGGGACTGACAAGGAAATACGAGATAGTCGCTCCTGATCGACCTGAAAAAGAGATTCTTGATGCGTGCAAGAACAGGCTGTTAAATACGAAATTAAGGCTGTTATGCTGCAACTGCGGGCAGTTTGCATTGACCGTGAGGGTAAAAGAGAACCCGAGACTCGAGTGTCCAGAATGCGGGGCAAGGATGATTGGGGTCACAGCCTCATGGGATCTCGAGAAAGAGAAGATTCTGCGTAAAAAGTTGAGGGGGAAAAGCCTGAGCAAGTCCGATGAAAGGGAAATTGACGATCTTGAGAACACCGCCACCATGGTCATGAATTACGGCGAACCGGCCTTGCGTGCCTTGGCCGGCAGGGGCGTGGGTTGGACAACCGCGAAGAGGATACTCGCAACGGCAAGAGACGACGAAGAACTGCTTAGACTCATCCTTGCGGCCGAGAGGAAATACGCCAGGACGAAGAGGTTCTGGCGCTAAATCAAACCACGCATCTGCATGCAAATCCGGGACCGGATGGAAAAAAAATCCATTTTATGAAAAATTTCATAAAATAATTTCCACAAGTGGGAAAGAAAACAGAAAGATATTTAAATACTGCTCCTGTTATCCTAATCATGCAGCCGGAAGAAGCCCTCAAATTGATCAAGCAATACAAGGAGCAGCTTGAGCTGGATGAATTGGAAGGGGTTTGCTTCAGAAAAGACTTGTGAAACTTTAAAATCAGCCAAATCAGCCCAAAATCTGGGCTACGAATTTTTCGGGTTCGAATTCCTGCAAATCCCCGTATTCCTGTCCTGTGCCTATGAACAGCACGGGTTTCTTGGCGGTGTAGCACGCCGATATTATCGATCCGCCCTTCTCGTTGACATCAAGCTTGGTGAGAATCAGCCCGTCTATGCCAATCCCTTCGTCAAATTTTCTGACCTGCTGGACGACGTCGTTACCGGTCAGCGAATCCACGACAAGGATTTGCAGGTCCGGGCTGTTGACCCTTGATATCTTCTTCAGCTCGTCCATCAAGTTGATGTCCGTGTGCATCCGTCCGGCCGTATCCGCAAGCACCACGTCAAGCCCTTTGCTGGCTGCATGTTTCCTGGCATCGAAAACCACGGCCGCAGGGTCAGCCCCGTATTTATGCTTTATCACGTTTATCCCGAGTCGCTTCCCGTGAAATTCAAGCTGCTCTATGCTCGCCGCCCTGAACGTGTCGGCAGCGGCCAGGACCGGTTTGCGTTTTTTTAGCAGTAGCAGGCTTGCGATTTTTGCGATAGTCGTCGTTTTACCAGAGCCGTTATATCCCAGGAAAAGCAGACATGCAGGCCTTTTTTCCAATTTCGCGGCCTTGATGACATCGTGGATGTTTATTTCACCATGGTCAACGGTTTCCAGCAGCAGGATCCTGAAGGAGTCCCTGATTACACGTTCCGCGTCCCTTCTTTTAACGGGCCTGCCAACCAACATCTCTTTCAGTCTCGACCTCAGAAAATCCGTAACCTCCAAGGCCAGGTTGGCCTGCAGCAGGCCTGTCTCCATGCCAGTGAAAAATTCGTCTATCTCGTGTTCGCTGAATTCCTTTTCCCGGATTTTTTTAACGATCTTTGGCAGAGCCTTCCCTGACTTCTCTCTCTCACCAGGCTTTCCAGTCCCTTCCTCCTTTTCCGGCCTGGCAGATGCCGCAGGCTCCGGCTCCCTTTTCACTACAGTAGCTAACTTAGCCAGGTTCTGGACCGATTCCTTGAGCCTTTTTTTCAGGACTCCGAACATATAGAATTAATTGCCGCTCCCCTTTTTATGCTTGCTGCAAGAAAAGATATTTCAGCCTTCAGGCTCTTTCAAGAGCCTCAAGAATCCGTAAAACAGACTCGACATCGCGGCATATTCAAAAAGCAGGTACGTGAACACACCATAGCTTGACACAGAACCTAGTTCTGGGCCAGCGACAAAGGGTTCCACGTAACTGACAGCAGCGTTGGTGAAGGTGGCCAAGCCGAGGAAGATTATGCCGAGGGATATCGTAATCCACGATTTCGGCTTCTCCCTGCTCCCATAGAAATTAACAGTACGCTTCATTATCAAAAAGAATATAACCACAAACCAAGCGCTGAGTATGAAATTCGAAAACAGGAAGAAATTCCACAACCACATAATTAAGATTAGTGGTGGCCCTTAATATGTTTTACCGTTGATGAAAACAGGAGTCACCCTGATTTGAGGATTTTATCCTTGACTTCGTTGAAAAGGGCCGGCATGGATTCTGGCGTGATTTTGCTTTTCAGGTATGAGGAAAACCGACTCTTGTACTCTGGGGGATTTTCTCTTTTCAGCCAGGCTGCATAAGATGCCACATGGGTGCCATTTGTTCTGTCATCGCTCGGCAATATCTCATCCGAATGGGACACGCTCAGACCCGCATCAACCGCGCCCCTCAGCGCGGCGTAAACCCTGCTGCCAGGCGTGGACCTGTAAAGCCCAATGTCGAGAACGGCCTCGTTTATCTTTTTCTTCTTTGCCAGGATGCCGCACAGCAAACCCGCTAGATAAGCAGCGGGAATGTTTCCGGTATTCGCAAGCCAGCCGAATTTTTTAAGATCCTTGGTGTCAGATGCCACCATGCACCTGTCGCCGGTGGCCTGGTACTCGACAAGCTGGCACAGCAAACTGTTCAGGGATTTTCTTACCACGAGCCTGGGCAGGCCGGATTTCAATAGACGGAGCCTGTGCCTGTAGTCGGTTTTCAGTTCCCTTCTTCTTCTGTGTGGCACCACGATTTTTTTAGCCCTTGTCAATTTTTTCACCCCGCTTGCTGCCTGTCAGCATTCCCTTTTCGCGCAGATAGGTCAGCATGTGCTTCTTGTTCCTAAACTCGCCTCCCTTAACCCTCCTGTACATTTTGCCGTATATCCCTTTCTCTATCTGCCCGTTCTCTCTCAGTTCCCTGAGCAGGCGCCTGAGCGCTCTTGTGGTCTTCATCCACGAATCTTTTTTGGCGCCCCTGGCATATTTCGTGCCGCTTTTCTTTCCCCTGCCTTTTCTTCTCCCTTTCTTTTTTTGGATCGCTATGCTCTTTGCCTTGACTCTCGACACACCCTTTTTCTCACGTTTGGTTATGAGACGTTTCTTGATAAGCCCTCTGATGTCGTTTCTCGTGAGCGCCTCTTCAGCATCCTTGTCGGGCGAAACCTTGACCCTCTTTCGGCTGCATTTAAGTATCCTGGCTGCCAGCCTTTTCTGGTAAGAGGTGTCCATTTATTCACCTACCGAATCTATCGGATCTCGAAAATTGCCGCTTCTTTCCTGGCTCTGTTCTGGCTTTTCGCATATTTTCGTTTTGAGTGACGCTTTCAGCGCCGAAATCGATTATATTGTATTTGAATTCGGAATCCTTCTTTATCTTGCCAGTGTTTTTGAGCATTTTCCTTGCCAGCAGCATCAACACCAATGCCACGGCCTTTTTGCCGTTGTTGTTGGTCGGGATTAACAGGTCCAGATCACTGGCCTCGTTGAACGTGTCGCACAAGGTCACAACGGGTATCCTTTTTTTCTTGGCTTCCTTGATGGCCTGATTGTCAACCAGGGGGTCGATTATCACAACCACATCCGGCTCAAAGAAATCCCTGTATGACGGATTGGTCAGCGTCCCGGGCGAAAACCGGCCGGCTATGCACTTGCATTGAACGACCTCGGCGAACTTGTTTATGGCTTCGGCTGCGTTGCTTTTCCTGGAAATAATGAGTATGTTTTTAAAGCGCGTCAGGAAAGCGGCAGCTGTAACAATCCTTGAGTCCACCATCCTGAGATTGAAGACCGCGAGCCCGTCATCCCTTATCTTGTACACGAACTGCTTCAGGTAGCGGGTGCACGACTTCATCCCTATATGCACTCCAGCCGACAGGTAATCCGTTCTTTCCACGAGCATCATATTCCACTCCAAATTTATACTGCAAACTTATTGATGCAACTCTAGTATTTATTTTCCTTATATTTAACCCTTTATTATATATAATAAACGAATTATTATAGGGATTTTACGCGGATTTACGAATTTTAATTTTTTGGACTTTTTGAACTCGTTCACTATCTAGGTCACCCTTTGCCATTTGTTTAAACTTTAACTTTCCCACATTTTAGTCACTATGTCATCCACACCAAGCTTCTTTGCCAGTTCTTCGACTTTCTTTGGTATCTCGGT
>Ga0315545_1000677_pt1 | contig 35624 bp, 28 predicted proteins | sample SalMarSW160210MG_FD_203096 | JGI IMG/M metagenome (GOLD analysis project Ga0315545, IMG submission 203096) | Salt marsh sediment microbial communities from the Plum Island Ecosystem LTER, Massachusetts, United States - Salt Marsh Sediment SW1602-10 ...
AATAGTTTAATCATTTACCCCCAGAGTGTCAACATAAGGGGATCAGCAGCATCCTTATTTCCCTGACAGTTTCAACAGCAGTCAGGTAAGCTGAGGAGGAAGTCATCCGCAGGCGAGCGGGCATGGTTCCTCGAAGAGGAGAGCGAGCCGAGGAATAAGCGGATTTTCCTCGCTGGGGAAAATCCGCGGGCTGACGAATTAGCTTACCTGACTGTTACCGCATCACGGTTTTGGGGATGCTTTCGGATCAGCAGAGCAGTGATTCTTTCTCTTTTTTATGAAACCAATAAACCTGTTCAGAAAGGTTGGCCCCAGAGAGAATGTCCCCAGGAATCCTTGAAATATTCCCAAAAAAGAATTATAAAACTTATGTTTGATCCCAATGATTGGAATTATGTCAGACTCCCATGATAATCTGCCTGCAATCAAGCAAGCTGTCCGTATCTTCAACCAGATTGGATGCGATCTGGTGATCCATACCGGTGACTTTGTGGCCCCTTTCGCTGCCCAGGAGCTCAAAGCTCTTTCTTGTCCGGTGAAGGCTGTCTTTGGCAATTGTGATGGAGAAAAAGAAGGGCTTAGACGAGCTTTTCACTCCGTGGGTGAAATCAAAGATGCTCCCTTCATCTTCAAAAACAACAATCTCGTTTGTCTGATTACACATATGCACACCTCTGTTTATGACTATCTTTCCTCTGGCAATTACGATGTCATCATCTTCGGACACACCCATAAACCTGAGATCAGAAAAGAGAAAAAGACATTGCTTCTTAATCCGGGGGAAACGGGAGGCTGGCTTTCCGGGAAAAAAACGGTCGCTCTCCTTGACCCCAAGAGATTGAGTGCTGAAATCATTCCTCTGTGAGTGATTCTTGATATCAAGAATCGAATCAGAGAAAAAAGAGCTAAACCATGCCTCGAGGCATAGACAGACGACAAAAGCCGGCCTGGCAGAAATTCCGCAAGCCCTTGCCTCCCCCCTCCAAACCTCAATCCTCTAAAAAAAGATCCAAAAGAAAAAAATAATCCTCATCAAAGAAAATAAGGTGCTTATCCAGAAAATGCTAAGCATCTCTATTTTCGTGATGAGTGAAGATATTTCATTGAGTGAGGTAATGAGGCGGCGGTCCTGTCCATCCGAAGCCCATGGTGGAGGGTGGGAGGGTCTTTGGCGAGGATGGATAGGAACCGGCGCTGTAACTGATGATGTCCCTCATCATTAGCTATCACGGAAATAGAGATGCTTACTAGAAAATGCCCTATGTTGTGAGCCAACCGCTAATCTGCTATACTAATTTTTTTTTGGACTAAAGAAAGCCAGTTACTCGTTAGGAGTCAAGAAGATGAAAAACGTGATCATCATGGGAGCAGCGGGAAGAGATTTCCACAACTTCAATGTTTTTTTCAGAGATAAAGAAGAATTCCGCGTTGTGGCCTTCACCGCGACCCAGATTCCTGATATTGAAGACAGGAAATATCCCTCTGTTCTCTCCGGAAAACTCTATCCAGAGGGAATCCCCATCTTCTCAGAGGAAGAACTCTCTTCCTTGATCAGAAACCTGGAAGTCGATGAGGTCTACTTTTCCTACAGTGATGTTTCTCATGAATTCCTCATGCACAAGGCCTCAGAGGTTCTGGCCGCCGGGGCAAGCTTCACCCTCCTGGGTCCCAGAGAAACGATGATTAAAAGTAAACGGCCTCTGATCTCCGTCTGTGCCGTACGTACGGGCTGCGGAAAAAGTCAGACCAGCCGTAAGATCGCCCTCCTTCTCAAGAAAAAAGGAAGAAAGGTGGTGGTCATTCGCCATCCCATGCCCTATGGAAATTTAGTCAAACAGAGGGTTCAGCGTTTTGCAAGCTATGAAGATATGATAAGAGAAGAATGCACCATCGAAGAAATGGAGGAATATGAGCCCCATGTCAAGAGCGGCATTGTGGTCTATTCCGGCGTAGATTACGGAGCTATTCTTGAACGAGCTGAAGAAGAAGCTGATATCATCCTTTGGGATGGGGGAAATAACGATTTTTCCTTCTACCAGCCCAAGCTTGAAATCGTAGTTGCCGATCCCCATCGAGCTGGCCATGAAATCCTCTATCATCCAGGCGAGACAAACTTCAGGAGAGCTCACGTCATCGTAGTCAACAAAATAGATAGCGCCGAGAAAGAAAAAGTTGATCAGGTGCTGAAAAACATCAGAACATTCAATCCACAAGCGACCATCATCCGGGCCAACTCTTCCATCTTTGCGCCAGAAGGAAAAGAGATTACCGGCAAGAAGGTCCTGGTCATCGAGGATGGCCCCACCCTGACCCATGGGGAGATGCCTTACGGAGCCGGTGTGATCGCGGCCATAAAATACGGAGCAGCCCGCATCGTCGACCCCAGGCCCTACGCTGTAGGCAGTATTAAAAAGATTTTCTCTAAGTATACCCATCTGGACAGAGTTCTTCCGGCCATGGGCTATGGAAAGGAACAAATCGAAGAGTTGACCCAGACCATCGACAAGGTCGACTGTGAGCTTGTGGTGGGAGCCACACCCATCGACCTTTCCCGGCTGATCAAAACCAATAAAAAAATCATTCGGGTCACTTATGAGTTGGAAGAAATCGGTTCTCCCAATCTCAAGGAAATTCTTCAAAACTTCTGATGAAAAGAAAAATCGCACTGATCGCTTTCGGAGGGAATGCTATCCTCCCTGAAAACCAGAGAGGGCTGCAGTCTGAACAAGCGAAAAATGCCCAGAAAGCGGCTCGTCTAATGATCCATGTGGTCAAAAAAGGATACGATCTGATCATCGTTCACGGAAACGGACCCCAAGTGGGAAATCTCCTCATGCAGATGGAGGAGGCCATCAACAAGATCCCTCCTTTCTCTCTGGAAATCTGCGACGCCATGACAGAAGGGAGTATGGGATATATGCTGGAGAGGGCTATCATCAACGAACTCCGCAAGAATTCTCTGGACAGGGAGGTCGCCACTTTGATCACCCAAGTAGTTGTGGACAAGGAAGATACGGCCTTCGATAACCCCACTAAACCCATCGGTCCTTTCTACACCAAATACAGAGCCCAGATGCTTGCCCGCCAGAAAAAGTGGAAGATGATTGAAGATGCAGGCCGGGGCTATCGCAAGGTGGTCCCTTCACCTAGACCAATAGATGTTGTTCCCAAGAGAGTCATCCAAGATTTGGTTCACTCTGGAAAGATCGTCATCACTGCGGGCGGAGGAGGAGTTCCCATCATCATCGACGGAAATGGCCTTTTCCAGGGTGTGGAGGCTGTCATTGATAAAGATCATGCAGCCAGCCTCATCGCCAGCGAAGTCAAGGCTGATCTGTTCATCATCTTGACTAACGTGGATCGGGTCTATCTGAATTATGGCAAGCCCGATGAAAAATCTATAGACGAGATGAGTGTAGACCAAGCCCAACCTTACCTTGACCAGGGCCAATTCCCGCCTGGTTCTATGGGGCCTAAGATCCAAGCAGCCATCGACTATATACATCATGGGGGAAAAGAAGTTATTATCACCTCTGCCAACCATCTCAAGGCCGCTCTCCTTAACCGCTCGGGAACGAAAATCAGAGAGACCCTCTAGGAGGATGTGATGTTAGAGGACTTTTTGACTATCCATGATCTTTCACTCTATGAATTCAATCAAATCTTGGATCTCACTTTAAAGGTCAAAGAACAGCCCCAGCGCTACCGCAATAAACTCAGAAATAAAATACTGGCCATGATATTCGAAAAGCCCTCCTTGCGCACAAGAGTGACTTTTGAGGTGGGAATGCTTGAACTCGGAGGAGAAGCTATCTATCTCAGCCCTTCAGATATCCAACTGGGAACGAGAGAAAGTCTCTACGATGTGGGCAAGAATTTGGAACGTTGGGTAGATGGTATCATGATCAGAACATTCGCTCATGATAATGTGGTCAAGCTTGCCCAAGCAGCTCGTGTACCTGTCATCAATGCTTTAACCGACCTTCTCCATCCCTGCCAGGCCCTGGCAGACTTTTTTACCCTCAGAGAAAAAAGGGGGGATTTGAAGAGCCTTAGGCTAGCTTACATTGGGGATGGGAACAATGTCTGTCACAGCCTTCTTTTGGCCTCGGCAAAAGCCGGATGTGAGATGATGGCGGCCACTCCTCCTGGATTCGAGCCAAACCCGGAAATTCTGAAACAGGCTGAAGAGGATGCCCAAGAAACAGAAGCCCGTTTTCACCTGACCAATGACCCCCAACAGGCCGCCCAAGATGCCGATGTGATCTATACCGATGTCTGGGCTTCCATGGGACAAGAAAAAGAAAAGGAAGAAAGGGCCTCTACTTTCACTCCCTTTCAAATCAACAAAGAGTTGATGGCGAGGGCCAAGAGCGACGCTGTTTTTATGCACTGCCTCCCTGCCCACAGAGGAGCAGAGGTGACAGATGAAGTCATCGATTCTTCACAATCCATCGTTTTTGACCAGGCAGAAAATAGACTTCACGTTCAAAAAATCATTATGCTATTATTATTAGGGAAGGAAAAGAATATTTAACCATGAGTCAGGAAACAAAAATCACCCAAGTGGCAGAAAAAGAACTGGATTTCATAGAAAAGGAGTTTACCAAAACCCAGGAGCCTCTTTCTCTTGAGAAACTGACCGAGAAGCTTGCCTTCCAAAAAACCAAATCCCAACGTGCCCAGGAAGTCAAGGTCTACAACCCTTATTGTCGGTATGAAGTTGGAGACTATATTTATAAAGAATACGACGAACCTTTGACGGTAAGTAGCAAAGGAGCAGAGCATTTTAAGGAAGGGCTTGTCCTCAGGGTGATCAACAAAATTCCCTATGAAAGCTTCAACTGCGAGATGCTGGAAGTCGATTATTCAGGGGGAGGGCCCTTCCGCAAGCATATAGAGTACATGAAGAAAACCAAAACCCAGGTTCTCCTCCCCAGCAATCTGGAAGGAAAAGCCGAGATCCCTCAGATTCTTAAAAAGGAAGAAGACCCAAGACAAGATCAACTCCCTATGACAGAAAAGGACTTAAAAAAACTGAAGAACAACCTTAAATCGGCTCTCTCCAAATCTCCCCTCTTTTTCAACTGGAACGGCTATTGGCAACTCAAAGATAAACAAGCCAAAATCGAGGAAGACAAGATTAGGGAAATTGAGAATCATCTCTCTGAGACAAGACAATCTGCAGAAACAGCGGAATTGATCAGCCGCTTTTTCAAATTAAAACCCGACCAGGAAGGATTTTCTCTCCATTGCATCAGTCTCAACTCTATTTTAGAAAAAAAACACAAAAAAAATTTTATCTATGTCTCACCCCAAAACTGGGGAAAATGGCATCTGAAACAGACTCTTAACTCCTTCCTCGAAAAGCTCCCTGTTTCATCTCCCAAGGCCAAACTTCCCCCATTTGATCAAGAAAACCCGGAGGAACCGAAAGCTCAGCAGGGACTCCCCTTAAAGGTCTATTTGACCTGGAGAGAGATCTTATCAGGAGGATTGAAGGTTTCTAAAGGCCTCGATAAAGAATTCTCCTCAGCCAGAGAATACATATTCACCGATGAAGAAGCCGGGAAAGACTATACCGTTTATTACTATCCCTCTGTTCATCTCTTTTTGGGACTGAAGGAGTTTTATGAAAGCAACAACACGCCCCAAGGAGCGAGCTTAACTTTAGAGAGAAAAAAAGACACTCACTTCAACTTCTGGATCAAAAAGTCGAAGAAAAAGCTTTTTGTACTGAAGATGACTTATGATCCAGAGGAAGATAAATTGACAACATCAGGAGAAGAAGCTTTTACCTTTGCCCTGCCCAACAAGATCATTCACCTCCAAAGGGAAACTCTGAACAAGCTCTTCTCTCTCTACGACCGTAGGGATGGCTTGAGCCTTGAGCAACTTCTGGTCCTTATTTTTGAAAATTTTGGTGTAGGCACAGACAAACGCTCCCTCCACTTCATGAGAGCCTATCATCTGGTCGACATCTTGAAGCGAACCACAGAGGAAGATGTGGAAAAGACCCTGCTCAATTCTCCTGAATTCAAAAAAACAGAGAAAAAGAAGGGAATTTTCCTCTATGAGGAAAAAATAAAAAAAGAAGAGGAAGAAGCCCCTCCGAAACCAAAAGTCGAGGAAAAAATAGAAGGGCCTCCCCCAGAGGTGCCTCCAGTGGCCCCGCTCGAACTCCAGGAGATGAGAAAGGAAGAGGTGAGAGCAGAAGCTCCTTCAGTCACCGAAGAGGTGGAGATAAAAGAACCGGAAATCCCAGAAAGAGCCAAACCACTAAAGAAGGAAAAAGAATTCAAGAAAAAGAGATCGAAGATAAGGATGGAACCTGAGAAGGATTTCCGAAGGAGAAAAGGCGAAAGAAGGATCATTGAAGAAAAGATCGAGCTGGAAGAATCTGAGCAGGAAGCCCTGATAGCCATAAAGGCCAAAGAGAAAAAGGAGATAGGAGAGAAAAGAGAAGAACTCAGGCCAGAGGAAAAGAAAAAAGAATATAAGCCTTCTGCTCCTGAAGGACCGGTCTTTGGCCTCTTCGCTGAAAAGCTCAAATCAGCTTTAGAAGAAAAGAAAAAGAAAAAAAAGAAAGAATAAATCGTTCATAAGATCTCTCGCACAGGCCCATTTCTCCGCGTCACTCCCAACTGGTCGAGCAATTCCAGAAGAGGAATAGCGTATTTCCGGCTTAAGCCCGTCATCTTCTTGAATTCTGAAACAGTCAGCTCCTTCTTTCCAGAGCTCTTGATCCGGGAAATGAGCTCATCCAACCATTGGGAATGAATAATGAATCCTTCCTTTCCCAACACAATTTTCTTTCTCTCCACAAGGAGAGAGAGTAAGCGGCTCAGTTTCTGAGGTGAAATCCCTATTGATTGGCTCAGTTCTTCTGGGGAACCAATCTGTAAGGCTCCGCACATCTCTTCCAGCTTTCTCAAAATCTTTTCATCCCAGAGAGATAAAGTCCGCTCAAAACCGTATAGAGCTGCTCTCTCTGTTGATGCTACTACCTTATTTTCTTTGGTAAGGCGATGGATAGCCAAGGCAAGGATTTTCCGATCCACACCGAATCTCTTCATGAGCCTGTCCCAAGAGACACCTTGTTCTTGTGGATGCCTCTCATGAAAGGCACTAAGATATTTCAGTATTCTTTGACAGAGAAATTCAAAGCTAGTCTTGGAAAGGAGAAAAAGGGGAGAGAAGGAAAGAATCTTCAACACTCCTTTCTCCTCCAATCCTTGGCTGAGAGAGAGGAGTTTAGCCTGACTTAAAGAAGAAAATTGAGCAAGCTCTCTTTCCTTAACTCCCTCCAAGCCTTTTTCCTGGACAAGGGCAGCAAGCATTTCCCACTCCCCTCCCAGAAGTTTCTGTAAAAAGATGATCCTTCTCTTCTCCTTTTTTCCTCTAATTTTCTCTGAATGGAGGAAAAGAACTATCCCTTTGCCCAAAAGGCTCTTTCTTTTAAGCTCCTTAACCTCAAATCTGTCCTTCCATTTCAGAGGAAGTGGGTGGCTGGTGTGGACTCTGACGAAATGCTCATCCTGCTTCGTTCTTCGAGCCTGGGGATAGAAAGAGAATGAGGCTGAAACCTTTGTTTTTTTAAAAAGAATTTGAGCATCAAGACTTTCCCCCTTCTTTCGAGGTAAAAAATCGACTGCCGCATCAAAACAGGCCGTCTCCATGCTCATCTCTCTTTACTCTCCTGAGACAAAGTCAGGGTGATTCTTCTCGATATAGGGTCAACAGATGCTAAAGTCCCCTTCAATCGCTCTCCTAATTCAAACCGTCGGCCAGAACTTCTCCCCACTAACGTCTTTTCTGTTTTGCGGACATAATAGTCTTGCCCAAGATCAGAGAAAAAGATGATTCCATCGACAAAATACCTGTCCAGCTCTACAACCAGTCCTGCCTTGGATATATCCACTATAATCCCGTCCACTTCTTCTCCCAGTTTTCCTCTGAGGTGCCGGTAGATTTTCCATTCCAAAAGATCTCTTTCGGCCTGATCAGCCCTCCTCTCCTGCTGAGAACAGAGAAGAGCCAGAGAATCAAGTTGCACAGGGTCCGGTCTCTCCCCTCTGATCACTGATTTCAAGATGCGATGAACAATCAAATCAGGATATCTCCGAATCGGAGAAGTAAAATGGGTATAGTCACTTTTGGCCAGCCCATAGTGCCCCCTGTTTTCTTGGGAATAGGAAGCGAGTTTGAGGCTTTTTAGAACTTGAAGGTTTACGAATTTCTCCCAAGGCTTTCCCTTGGCCTGAGACAAGGCTTCCTGCAAATCCCTAGATTTAATCCTCTTTGCTTGGGGAAGAAAGATGCCGAAATGGACCAGCATCTCTCGAAGTTTTCTCAAATCCTCTTCTCCGGGTTTGGGGTGAACTCTGAATATCAAGGGAATATTTCTTCCTGAAAGAAAAGAAGCCACTGCCTCGTTGGCAACCACCATGAATTCTTCGATGAGTTGATGAGCTTCGTTCGGTTCAAAGGGAAGGATGGAAACTAGATTTCCTTCCACATAGACAAGCTCAGGCTCGGTTAGATCAAAATCCAGGCTGCCCTTCTCATCCCTCTTCTTGCTCAGGATGCACGCCAGCTCCCTCATCAACAGCAAATCCGGGAGGAGTTCTTCATGTCTGCTCAGCTCCTCTCTATCTCCTTCAAAAATCTTATAAACAGACTGATAGGTCATGCGAGCTTTAGTCTTGATCAGGGAAGGATGAAAGGTCCTGTCTATAACATTCCCTTCTTGGTCAATCTCCAACACTACAGAGAGAGTCCGTTTTTCCTCTTCCGGCTTGAGGCTGCAAATGGATGTAGAAAGCTCCTCAGGCAACATATGAAGAGTCCGATCAGAAAAGTAGACGCTCGTCCCTCTCCTTGTGGCCTCCTTATCAAGGAAGGATCCCAGCTTCACATAGTGGGAGACATCGGCAATGTGAACCCCGAGGAGAAAATGGCCGTCTTCTTGCCTTTTCACGCTCACAGCATCGTCAAAATCCCGGGCATTCTGGCCATCGATTGTGACCGAAATCCAATCCCTGTAATCCACTCTAGTCTTTCTCTCCTCATCCGATATGCTAGGCAGAAGAATCCTGGCTTCCTCCAGAGCTTCTCCTGAAAAGGAAGAAGGCAGGTCGTACAAGCGGATGACAGTTTCCGTATCTACACCGGGCTGGTCCGACTTGCCGAGCACATCCGTCAAGTGCATGGTTTCTCTTTCTACCTCAACAATCATACCCGGCTGAGGCGAAAATTTTGGGGGAATGATAATCGGAACTTCCTCAGAAAAAGGCCTTTCCAAAGGAAGAAAAAAGGCATTCCCTGCCCGTTCCCTGTAGAGACCTACCACCTTCTTCTTGGTTCTCTCCAGGATACGAATGATTCGACCTTCTGGCTTTCCTTTCCTTCCTTTCCTTCTGTAGTAAACTTCAACCAGATCTCCATCAAGGGCTCCTGCAGAATAAGGAGGAGGGATAAAAATATCCTCTGAGAGTCCTTCTTCAGGGCTGACGAACCCGTATCGCTTGGAAGAGGAGATATACCTCCCTCTCACCATGTGAGAGCGAGGGACCATAAAATATTTATGTCTTATCCTGAAAACCATCCCTTGGTTTTCCATTCTTTCTAAGGTCTTTTTTAGCTGGGATTTCTCTCGAGGAGCAAGCTGAAGCTCTCTTCGAAGCCTTTCCAATCCCAGGCCCTGCCTCCTCTTGCGCAACACGGAGATAATCCTATCAACCATCTTTATTTCTTGGGGTCATGCCTCATTATCCATAAATACACAGGACGATAACAATGTCCCTTGGCTTCCTTTGATGACGGAGCCTGACCCCAAATCCTTTTCAATAATAAAAAAGAGAAATATATGGTATCTTGTGTCTTTCTCTCAGTTGCTTCACCCCTTTTATCTTGCTGGTATTCAGCTGATCCACGTTCTCTCTCCTGTCTGTCTCGGCGTCTTTTTGCTCTCTTCCCCCTTGTTCTTTCTGAAGAAATTTTTCCACAAGAAGCCTTTCTACCTCCTCATCGAGAAGCTCCAGCCTTTCCTCCTCAACCTGGCTTTGGGAGAGAAGCTCATAAGCCTGAGAGTAGACGTCTTTGAGGAAAGTGACTGGAATCGGTAGTATCTTTAAAAACATCTTTACCTCGGCCCTAGCTTTCTTTCTCTTATCATCACTGTCAGGTTTACTCTTCCTGCTTCCTACCTTTCTCTCTTTATATTGCTGGAAGGCCTTGACAACTTGGGGTTGACAATAAGAGAGAGAAAGAATTTTGCTCTGTTTGTGTTGCTTAGATCCACGGTTTCCAAAAGACCTTGTTATCCCCTCCATAACCACTCTCAGGGGAATTCCCATCTTTTCCCAACGGGTGATAAGGTCAAGGTCTTTTGAAGAGAGAAAAAAGGGCGAACCTCGATGCCTAAAGAAATGGCGGCCGATTGTCTGAAAATACTCACTTCTCTGATTGTCTTTAATCTTGGTCATTTTCCTCGGTCAGCAATTGCTCCTTTCTTTCAACATATCCAGCTAGACTCATGAGAGCATCAATATCTACATTCTTTCCTGCAACCCTTATTCCTCATTAAGCTTATAAATAATCCTCAATCCTTCAAGCACCAGATTAGGTTCGTAGAAATCGATGGATTCTATCTCCCGATACATGAGAGCCGCCGTTCCTCCAGTGGAAATCACTTTTGTTTCTTCTCCCAGCTCCTTTTTCATTTCTTGGATTATTGCAGAAACAAGCCCGATATACCCGAAGTAAATCCCGGATTGCATGCTCGCTACAGTTGTCCGTCCTATGGCCTTCTTAGGCTTCCTGATCTCTATACGAGGCAGCTTAGCTGTTCTCAGGTAAAGGGACTCAGCGGCAATCTGCATTCCAGGAGCGATGGCTCCCCCCAGATATTCTCCCCTGGAGGAGATAGCATCAAATGTGGTGGCCGTACCGAAATCGACCACAATGGAAGGCCCCGCGTACTTGGAAAAGGCAGCCACCGATGAAACCACACGATCCGCCCCGACCTCGAGTGGATTCTCATAGAGAATAGGCATTCCTGTTTTCAAACCAGGCCCGACCTCAAGGGCCTTGACTTGAAATAAACTTCTGGACAATTCTTGAAAGACAGGTGTCAAAGGAGGAACAACACTAGAGAGCATGACTGATTTCACCTCCGTTTCTTCCAAACCAGAAAGAGAGAAGAGACTCATGAGGGTTATTCCATATTCATCGCTTGTTTTTTCTCTCTCTGAGCGGATCTTCCAGTGCTTGACCAACCTGCTTCCCTCAAAGACACCTAAAGCAATGCATGTGTTCCCAATATCTATGGCTAAGAGCATATGATTCCTCCTTTATTTATGCCTGACGATCTGTGTCTCACCAGAGAAGAAGACTTTCTTTCTCTCTGCTATTTGGAGGACGAGTCTTCCCTTCGAGTCAATTCCCTTGAATATTCCTTCAAATCTCTCCTTCTCCGTGGTTGCAGCCACTTTCTTCCCCGGAGACAAGGCTGAGTTTTTCTCAAAAGAGCTGACGATCTGACGGTCTTTTCCTCTTAAGAAATAATCATACCAAAGATTGAGGGCTGACCACAATTCAGGGAGAATCTCTTCCCTCCGGATTCTTTCGTTTTTTGCCATTTTGATAGAGACCGCTTCCTTACGGATCTGTGCAGGAAAATCCTCTGGATCATGATTGAGGTTAAGGCCTATCCCCAGAATTACATAGCTCAGTCGGTTTCCTAAAAAACAGCTTTCACAAAGAACGCCCCCCATCTTTTTCCCTCTCCAAATCAAATCATTGGGCCACTTGAGCAAGATCTCAATGCCGGTTGAATTCAACAAAGCCTTCCTCACGGCTAGGCCAGCAGCAAGAGGAAGAAGAGAGATTGTGGACCTAGGGGGCCGGAGAATGACCGACATGTAGAGGCCCTTATTCTTTACCGAAAACCAGCCTCTTCCCATCCTCCCTCTGCCCTTTGTCTGCTCATCAGCGATAACCACTGTTCCTTCCTCTTCTCCAGCCAATGCCAATTCCTTGGCCAGATCATTGGTGGAAGAACAGCTTCTAACCCTGTGGATTCTTTCTCCGATATTCATCCGGCTCAACCCCTTGAATTTAACTAACGTGTCTGGATGTGCCTTCTCCCTCAATGTTCATCTGTCATTGATCGAACACAAAAGCATCTTCCGTGATGATTTCGAGGACAATCAGGCAAGCTGATGAGGAATGCCATCCGCAGGCGAGCGGGAATGGTTCCTGTCCATCCGAAGCCCATAGTGGCGGGTGGGAGGGTCTTGGCGAGGATGGACAGGAACCGATGCTCCGAGGAATGAGCGGATTTTCCTCGCTGGGGAAAATCCGCGTGCTGACGATTCAGCTTGTCTGATTGTTGCCTCATCACGGATTTCAAGATGTTTGCATCCAATACTTGAAAGTTAAAATCCTTCACTCTTTGCCGGAAAGGGAAAGAATATGTTCTAAGCTCTCCCGCAATTTGTTCTTCTTGTTTTTGAGGTTGCGGAGTCGATCTTCTGTTTCTTTGACAACTTCATGAGGAGCACGGCTGAGAAAATCCCTGTTTTGAAGCCTCGTTTCAATCTTTGTGATCTCTGTATCTGTTTTAGAAAGCTCTCTCTCCACTCTCTTTCTTTCCTGATCCAGATCAAAGATATCCTCTTCAAGGGGAATCCTGATCTCCCAGGAACCAGCCATCCCTTTTAAAATCTTCTTCTCTGGAGGAAACTCATCCCAGGTGGTGATGGTTGCAATGTAGGATAAAGCCTGGATATATGTCTGATGGCGGCGAATGAGATCCTTCTCCTCTTTCCTCTTGACCTTCAGCCAGAGATCCATTTTTTTCTTGGGTGAAATTCGATTTTCCGCTCTTATGGTGCGGATGCCGATGATCGCTTCTTGAAGATGTTTCATGTCTCGCTCGGCTCTTTTGTCTCTGAGATCATCTCTTGCCTCTGGGAAAGGAGCAACCGCCAATGCTTTCTCTTCTCGTGGGAGATGGTGCCAAATTTCCTCTGTGATAAAGGGCATGAAAGGGTGAAGAAGCCGCAGGATCTGGTCTAAGGAGTCGACCAGCACAGAAAGACTGGTCTGATTGTTTTCCTTAAGGCTCGGTTTCACCAGCTCGATATACCAATCACAGAATTCATGCCATATAAAATGGTAGATCTTATCGGCTGCCTCATAGAACTTGTACTTCTCTAATGCCTCATTCAGCTCTCCGGTGATTTTGGTCAGTCGGCTCCGGATCCATCTGTCAGCCAAAGTCAACTCATCCTCACGGATCTCCAGTTCATCCTCTTCCATATTCATCAACACAAAGCGTGAAGCATTCCAGATTTTGTTGGCAAAGGCCCGATAACCTGCCATCCTCTCTTCTGAAAGACTGAGATCCATTCCCGGAACAGCCAAGGCTGCCAGGGTGAAGCGCAATGCATCTGTTCCGTATTTGCCGCTCATCTCCAGCAGATCGATAATATTTCCTTCGGATTTGCTCATCTTCCTCCGTTTAAAATCTCTCACCAGCCCGTTGATGAAAACGTCCCGAAAGGGAATATCTCCGGTAAACTTAAGCCCCATCATGATCATCCTGGCCACCCAGAAAAAAATGATATCAAACCCAGTGGACATGAGATCAGTGGGGTAGAAGGTTTCTAAATCCACTGTTTCTTCAGGCCAACCCATGGTGGCAAAAGGCCAGAGAGCGGAGCTGAACCATGTATCCAAAACATCTTCATCCTGGACAAGGTTGGTGCTTTGGCATCTTGAGCACTTCTCCGGCTCCGCCATGGCTACCATCACTTCATCGCAATCCCGACAATACCAGGCAGGAATTCGATGCCCCCACCAAAGCTGGCGCGAAATACACCAGTCGTGGATGTTGTACATCCATTCAAAATAGGTCTTTGCCCAGTTAGGTGGTATGAAACGGATTCTTCCCTCTTCCACCACCCTAATCGCCTCTTTAGCCAAAGGCCCTACTTTCACGAACCACTGCCATGAAAGATAGGGTTCGATGATGGTTTGACACCGATAGCAGTGACCGATGGCATGTTCATAATCTTCCACCTTATCCAAAAGATTCATCTGGCGGAGTTTGGCAAGGACCTTTTCCCGGCACTCGAACCGGTCCAATCCCTTGAATGCCTCTCCAGCCTCCTCTCTCATCCTTCCTGATCCGTCGATAACGCTCACCTGTTCGAGATTGTGTTCTTTTCCCAGTTCAAAATCCACAGGATCGTGGGCAGGCGTGACTTTCACCGCTCCTGTACCGAACCCCTGCTTCACCCTCGGGTCGGTGATGACGGGAATCACTCGGTTCACAAGGGGAAGACGCACTTTCTTCCCATGTAATTTCTTGTACCGACGATCATCCGGATGAACTGCAACTGCCGTATCGCCCAACATGGTCTCGGGGCGAGTGGTGGCCACAACGATAGTCTCATCACTGTCCACAAGGGAATATTTAATATAATAGAGTTTGGCCTTCCGATCTTTATGTTCGATCTCGATATCGGAAAGAACTGTCCTGCAGTGAGGGCAGCGATTCACCAGATAATAATCTCTGTAGATCAAGCCTTCCTGGTAAAGATCGACGAACACGCGCCTCACTGCGATGGAGAACTCCTCATCCAAAGTAAACCTTTCTCGACTCCAATCCAAGGAAGCCCCCAACCTCTTCAGCTGATGAATGATGAGACCCCCATATTTCTTTTTCCAGTCCCAGGCCATCTTAAGAAATCTTTCTCTTCCTATTTCTTCCCTGGTCAGTCCTTTTTCAGCTAAACTCTGCTCGATAACATTGTGAACAGCGATACTGGCATGGTCTGTCCCAGGAAGCCAGAGGGTATGGTAACCCTGCATACGCCGCCAACGGGTGATGATGTCAGGAAGGGTAAAGCAAAGCGCATGTCCCATATGAAGGGATCCGGTGACATTGGGAGGGGGAAGAACCATAGAAAATCTCTTCTCTGAGGATGAAGCTTTGGGTGTAAAAAGACCTTTCTTGATCCAAAGACTGGACCATTTCTCTTCTACAGGACTGGGGTCATACGCTTTCTTCAGAATGTGTTTTTTCTTCATTTTCAACTCCAAATGACTGAGTTCAGCTGAGAAGAATGGCTGCTGTTCTGTTTAATTTCTGAGAGAAGAAATGGCCTCAGCAGCCGATAGCAAGGCCAGCAACCAGATTTTATATTTTAAGGGAGCATAATATCAAGCCCTCGGGGCTCGAACGCACGTGGAATCATGCTTCACTTTCTTCCTTTATCTCATCGAGTTTTTTCCGAAGCCAATCCTTCATTTCAGCAAGAAGTTGAAACTTCATCCTCTTTTCCAGTTCTCTTCCCATATCCAAGGTTTCCTGCTTTACCAGAGCCCTGATTCTCTCATCCAGATCATTAACCCCTTCCTGGCTGGAAAAGTCGTCTAAGAGTTGCTCTTCTGGTAGGGAGAGAGGATCCTCTTTTTTCTCCATGAGATTCCGCACCAAGCTGACCAGCCCCCCCGAATTAAAGGGCACTCGAAGAATGGCATCATAATCCAATTCAGCAACTTTTTCTTGATCAACAGGCTCAAAGACTTTCCTGAGAAGGATCACAGCCGTTTTCCTGGAGATCTTCTGGCTCTTCCAATCCTTAAGGGTCCGGGACTCTGATCTCGAGACCAAAGAAACACCGACCAGAACCACATCGGGCTTCATCTGATGGAGCTTCTCTAAAAACTCCCCCATTCCATGATAAGTATAGAGCTCAAAATCTGGAGACGAGAGAGACATCCTGACGGCTTTCTTAACAGTCGGACTGTCCTCAAGAAGAATCACTTTGTAAGCCATCTCAGTCTTTACACTTCAGTATTCAACCAAAACCGAGCCTTCCCCCAGTAAACCTTCTATATTCTTGGCCAATTCTTCGGTGGGGGAAACGCCTTGAATGTCGATGGACTGAACCACCATCCGGTAAGAATGAGGAGTCTCCAGCTCAAAGAAAACAGGACACTCTCCTCTGTTCTTATCGAGCATATCTTTCAAATCCATAAACACAGATTCTTCAATCCCGGGGAGAAAAATCCTCAAGACAACTCTCTTTGCCTGTTTGTGGAAGGCTTCCTGTAGAGGCATGATTTGATTGAGGTGAATTCGCCGGCTCTCTCCCTCTCCTAAGAACCTCCCTTTGATCCAGACAAGGACATCTTCTCTGAGGAATTCAAAATATTTCCGGTAATTGTCTGGAAAAACGACCACTTCAATACGACCGCTCAGGTCTTCAAGGATGAAAGTGGCCATTCTCTCTTCTTTCTTGGTCTTGAGAGTCTTAAGCACGGAGATGATTCCAGCGACTCTAATTTCACTGTCAAAATCCTTCTCCTCATCCAATTGATTGAGGGAGTGAGAAACAAGTCGCCTGAGACGGTTTCCAAATTGGGCCAGAGGATGGCTGGTGATATAGAATCCTAAGGCGTCTTTTTCGTAGGAGAGGAAAAGGCTCTCATCCCATTCCCGCATCTGTTTAATCTCGGCAGGAATAGAGGGGGGCTCAATCTGGCGTCGTCCAAAGAGAAGATTCTGCTTAGAGGACTTGATCTTTTGCGTTTCATGGGCATAGGCTATCATTTTATCCACCAGGTGAAAGAGCTGGGATCTTTTCCACTCTAAGGAATCGAAAGCCCCGGCTTTGATCAAGCTTTCGATCACCTTGCGGTTGACTACCTTGGGGTCACCTTCCTCAAAAATATCAAATGGAGAGGTAAATTTACCTCTCTTTTCTCTGGCATGGAGGATGGCTTTGACCGCTCCTTCTCCTACGTTTTTTATGGCTGAAAAGCCAAAACGGATATTATCTCTGGAGACTGTAAAATTGAAATCGCTCTCGTTGATATCAGGAGGAAGGACTTTGATTCCCATCTCTTTGCATTCGTTTATATATTTGACTACTTGAGAAGTGGCACCCCTCTCTGCTTCTGAAGTCAAGAGGGCGGCAAGGAAACAGAGGGGATAATGGGCCTTGAGGTAGGCTGTCCTGTAAGCCAAATAAGCATAGGCAGCGCTATGGGATTTGTTGAAACCGTAGCCAGCAAAGTAATTGATCTGCTCAAAAATCTTGTTGGCATTGCTGGCGCTGATGCCTCTCTTCCTGGCTCCTTGAATAAACCTCTGCTTCTGGGCCTTCATCACTGCTGTTTTTTTCTTTCCCATGGCTTTGCGCAGGATGTCTGCTTCAGCAAGGGAAAACCCGGCCAGCTCGGTGGCAATCTGCATCACTTGCTCTTGATAGACGATGATTCCCTTTGTTTCTTTAAGGATGGGTTCCAACTCAGGAAACTCGTAGCTAACTCGTTCCGGATGATTCTTTCTCTTGATGAATTCATCGGTCATCCCGCTCTTCAAGGGACCGGGGCGATAAAGGGCATTGAGTGCGAACAAATCGCGGAAAGTTTCAGGCTTGAAATTGCGGAGCAAGTCCTTCATCCCCGGGCTTTCAAATTGAAAAACGCCATCGGTGTTTCCCGATTTGAAAACTTCAAATGTCTTTTCATCATCAAGAGGAATATTCTTCAGGTCCAGCTTTATCCCCTTGTCTCTCTCCACCAGTTCAATGGTATCCTGGATCACTGTCAGATTCCGCAATCCCAACAAATCCATCTTGAGCAGTCCGAGGGCTTCGATATCCTGCATCGGGAACTGAGTTGTGATTTCCCCCTTAGCCGACTGGTAAAGTGGCATGAATTCTACCAGCGGCTTAGGAGCGATGACGATTCCCGCCGCATGGATGGAGGGATGTCGAACCTGCCCTTCTAATTTTTGGGCAATGGAGAGCAGATGAGCAATTTTAGTATTCTTATCTCTTAACTCCTTTAACTGGGGAATATTCCTTAAAGCTCCTTCGATAGTGGCCTCTGGACCGAAGGGAGGGATCATCTTGGCGATCCTGTCCACCTCAGGAAGAGGCACTTCCAGAGCTCTTCCCACGTCTCGCACGGCCTGGCGGGCCGCCATGGTCCCAAAGGTAATGATCTGGCATACGTTCTGTCGTCCGTACTTGCGAGTCACATAGGCCAGAACTTCATCTCTCCGTCTCCCACAGAAGTCGATATCGATATCGGGAAGGCTGATCCTTTCCGGGTTCAAGAATCTCTCAAAAAGGAGATCATACTGAAGGGGGTCGACATCGGTAATGCCCAGGCTGTAAGCCAGTAGACTGCCCGCAGCCGATCCTCTTCCTGGCCCCACCGGAATCTTCTTGGACTTGGCCATCTGGATGAGATCCCAGACGATCAGGAAATAGCCCTCAAAGCCCCTTTCTTTGATAAGCTCCATTTCCTTATCCAGCCTTTCTTCATAATCATGAAGATCGGGGATCTCGTCCTTTTCTCCTTTTTCGCGGAAAAACTCCATCTGGGATTGGAATCCCTTCCTGACTACTTGTTCAAAATACTCTTCAACAGAAACGCCTTCCGGCACCTTGAATTGAGGAAGGAAATAACCTGAAGAAGGAAAATCAAAATTGCATCGAGAGGCTATCTCCACTGTGTTCTTGATCGCCTCTGGAAATTCTTTAAACAGAGAGGCCATTTCAGCGCTCGATTTGAAATAAAACTCGTTTGATCCAAAACGGATCCTGTCCTGATCGGTTACCCTTTTATTGGTCTGGACGCATATAAGAATATCGTGAGTTTCTGCATCCTCCTTGCCGAGATAGTGGCAGTCATTGGTGACAACGAGAGGAAGATCTAGCTTCTTGGCCAAGGCTGCGAGCAGGGGTTTAACCACTCTCTCCTCCTTGAGTCCGTGATCCTGAAGCTCAATATAGAAATCTCCCCTTGGAAAAAAAGAGGCATATTCTAAGGCCGCCCTCTCTGCTTTTTCCTCTTCTCCCAACAACAAATAATGGCTAATCTCTCCCTTAATGCACCCTGAGAGCACGATGAGGCCCTCGCTGTACTGAGCCAGAAGCTCCTTGTCGACCCGAGGTCTGTAGTAGAAGCCCTCTAGATAAGCCTTGGTGATGAGCTGAGAGAGGTTTTTGTAGCCCGTTTCATCCTTCACCAGTAAGATCAGATGGTAATGGGTAGGCTCTCTCTTTTCTGCCTTCTTCTCGAACCTGCTTTGGGGAGCCACGTAGAGTTCGCAACCGAGGATAGGCTTGATACCTCTCTCTTTAGCCCTCCTGAAAAAGCTCACCGCTCCAAAAATACTCCCATGATCAGTTAGCGCCAGAGCTGGCATCTTGTTTTTCCAGGCCGCCTCCACTAAAGCGTCTAGGGAGAGAGCTCCATCAAGGATGCTGTACTCGGAATGATTGTGAAGGTGAATGAATAAAGGATCCATCTTTTTCTCTTAATAAATGAAATTTTTCATCTTGAAAGATTCATTCCCATTCGATCGTGCCGGGGGGTTTGGTGGTGATATCATAAACAACCCGATTGACTCCACTGATTTCGTTAACAATCCGGTTGGATATACAAGCTAAGAGCTCTGATTTGGCCGGATACCAATCCGCAGTCATCCCATCCACGCTCCGCACAAGGCGGATGACCACCACACTCTGATAGGTGCGCTGATCACCCATGACTCCAACGGACCTTACAGGCAGCAAAACAACAAAGGCCTGCCATAACCGGTCATAAAGCCCGGCACGCTTTATCTCCTGGAGGAGAATCTCATCAGCCTCCCTAAGAAGATCGACTCTCTCCTCTGTGACTTCACCGACGATCCTTACCGCCAACCCAGGCCCTGGAAAAGGATGCTGGAAGATAAATTCCCTCCCTACTCCCAACTGCTTAGCCAGCAGCCTGACTTCATCCTTGAAAAGTTCTCTAAGGGGCTCCACCAGCTTAAACTTCAGATTCGAGGGTAATCCTCCCACATTATGGTGAGATTTAATCTTAGATGAAGGCCCCTTGACAGGGTTGCTCTCGATCACATCAGGATAAATGGTCCCCTGTGCCAGAAACTCAACGCCTCCTAACCTCTCTGCCTCTTTCTCAAAAATCCGGATGAACAGCTCTCCGATAATCTTTCTCTTTCTTTCCGGTGAAATCACTTTCCTGAGCTTCTCTACAAACATTTGCGAATAGTCAACACCCAGGAGGTTGAAAACAAAATGCTTCTGAAATTTCCCCATCAAATCCTGATACTGGCTTTTCCGCAACAGGCCATTATCAACAAGAATACAGTAGAGATTATCCCTTACAGCCCTGTGCACGATCAGGGCTGTCACCAGAGAATCCACGCCGCCACTTAGTCCGCAAATGACTCTTTTCCCTCCGACCTGTTGGCGAATTTCCTCTGTTTTTCTCTCAACAAAAGACTCCATGTGCCAATTATGCCTGAGCTTTGCCTGGGAAAAAAGAAAATTGGCCAGTATCTTCTTTCCCTGTTCGGTATGGATAACTTCCGGATGGAATTGAACGCCGTACAGCTTTCTCTCTCTCCATTCAATCGAAGCTGCTGGACAGTTAGACGTCCTCCCTGAGATAACAAAACCAGGAGGGAGTTCTTCCACGCTGTCCCCGTGGCTCATCCAGACTTGCCCTCCATTCTTTATTCCCGCGAGAAGTCCTTTCCTGTCGAGAATATTCAATCGGACAAACCCATATTCTTTCTTTGAGGAAGGAGCGACTTTTCCGTTCATAAGATAGACCATCAGCTGCAAACCATAACAGATGCCCAGTAAGGGAATCCCCATCTCGAATATCTCGGCAGAGATAAGAGGGGCATCCTTTTGGTAAACACTCTGAGGGCCTCCAGAAAGCACCACAGCGGAAGGCTGTTTTCGTTTTATCTTGGAAAGGGAAAGATTATAGGGAACGATTTCGGAATAGACACCCAATCCTCTTATTTTTCTGGCAATGAGCTGCGTGTATTGTGAACCAAAGTCAAGAATAAGGACACTATCCATGTTACGATTTTAGCAGAGGAAAAAGGCATTGTAAACGCCTTAGAAAGTATTGAACAGAAGCATGTACGCTTTTGAATTGACTTCATCTCTGTAATTTCATATAGTTTTCTCTAAAATGGAATGGGAAAGTCTCGCTCAAGAACTCACCGTTAAAACACAGTCAAAGATCGTCCTTCTGGTGATGGACGGTTTGGGGGATCTGCCTGAGAAGGGCAAGACTCCCTTGGAGGCCGCACGGACGCCCCATCTCGACTCCCTTGCTGCCAAGAGTGTATGCGGTCTTACAGATCCTGTCTTTATGGGAATTACCCCAGGAAGTGGTCCCGCCCATCTGGCTCTTTTTGGCTATGATCCTTTAAAACACCTCCTCGGACGAGGAATCCTTGAAGCCCTGGGGACGGGAGTGGATGTGGGAAAAGAGGATCTTGTGGCCAGGGGCAATTTTGCCACTCTGAAGGGCGGCCTGATTGTCGATCGAAGAGCAGGAAGGATTCCCACCAGCAAGAATGAAAGCTTGTGCCAGTTGCTCAACAGCTCTTTGAAAAGGAAAGCAGACATAAACATCACCCTTTATCCTGGAAGAGAACACCGTTTTGTAGCGAAATTCAGCGGAGAAGCCCTTTCTGATTCTCTTACCGATGCTGACCCTCAGAAAGAAGGAAATCCTCCAGTCGACACTCGTCCGCTTTCTCCAGAAGCAGAGCCAACAGCTAACATAGTGAACGACTTTATCAAGGATGCGACAGAAATTCTAGGCAACTCTATCCCTGCCAACACAGTCCTACTCAGAGGATTCTCCCAGACTCCCTCCATCCCCACCATGAACGAACTCTATAAATTGAACCCGGTCGCCATCGCTCAATATCCCATGTACAAGGGCCTGGCAAAACTGGTAGGCATGACCATCATCTATCCCAAAGAAGGCTTAGGCAACCTGTTTGCTTCAGTGGAGCGGAACTTCGAAGATTACGATTTCTTCTACGTTCACGTCAAAAAAACAGATTCAGCGGGTGAAGACGGAAATTTTGAGGCTAAGAAAACAGCCATCGAAGAGGTGGATGACTATCTTCCACGCCTTACGACCCTTGAACCAGAAGTGCTGGTGGTTACCTCAGATCATTCCACGCCGTGCCGCCTCAAATCCCATTCCTGGCATCCCAATCCCTTCCTTCTCAACTCTCAGGCTTCTCAGCCGGACAGAGTGAAGGTTTTCTCAGAGAGAGAATGCAGCCAAGGCTATCTGGGGCGTTTTCAAGCAATCTATGCCATGCCTTTGATGCTGGCCCATGCAGGAAAGCTCAAAAAATACGGAGCTTGAGAAGAACGGTCGAATTGACACAAGACTATATATCTTATAGAATTAATAGATTATAGGATGGATCTCAAAAAAATATCCCTGCTGATTCTGTTTCTCCTTCCAACCCTTTTCTCTCTCTTATTCCCTTCTGATGGAGATGACCCCAGAATAGAGATCTACAATCTCCGTTCCTACTCTCACCCTTCTTATACACGGGTTGTAGTCGACGTTGGCAAACTGAGAGAATACAGCTTCAACGAGCTCCACAATCCTGACCGCATCTATGTCGACATCTACCAGGCTAAACTGAATCCGATCCTCCATGGAAAAACCTTCCTGGTCCAGAACGCCTATCTCGGCCAGATACGCATCGCACAAAAAACCTCTTCTACAGTCAGGGTGGTGGCGGATTTGAATTTCCAAAAGGTCAAACGCTATCGGGTCTGGCACCTCTTTGATCCGTTCAGGATCATCATCGATATTTATCCTCACCAAGCGGCGGAATCACCTTCAGGAAAACAACCTCAACCTCCGCAACCAGCCAAATCCGGCTACAGCATGGTTCGTCAGCTAGGCTTAGGGATTCAGAGAGTTGTCATCGACCCTGGCCACGGGGGAGAAGATCCCGGTTGTATCGGAAAAAAGGGCCTCCAAGAAAAACAAGTCGTCCTCGATGTGGCCCACAGACTGAAGAATCTTCTGGACAGAAAAGGCGATCTGGAGGTCATACTCACCAGAGAATCGGATATCTTCATCCCCTTGGAGAACCGGACGGTCATCGCCAACCAGAAAGAGGCTGACCTCTACATCTCTATACATGCCAACGCCAGCCGCAACAAGAAACGCTGCGGTGTGGAAACCTTCTACCTTAACTTCAGCCAAGATCCCTCCGTCAATGAAATCGCAGCGCGAGAAAATGCCACCTCCACCAAAAACATCAGCCAGATGAAAGATATCATCACCAAGATCGTCCGCAACAGCAAGATCGTCGAATCCAAGGAGTTGGCAGAAAAGATTCAAATAAACCTAGTAGACACTCTTTCCACAAGGTACAAAGATGTCAAAGACTTGGGAGTCAAAGGCGGCCCTTTCTGGGTTCTAATAGGAGTGGATAATGTGCCTTCCGTTCTTGTGGAGATCTCACACTTGAGCAACCTCACCGAAGAGGCAAGGCTTCGAAGCCCTGAATACCGACAGCAGGTGGCCCAGGGAATCTATGAAGGCGTCATAGATTATTTACACTCTCTGGGAAAAGGATAAAAGACGATGAAAAGGAGAGCATTCCTCAAAGAGGTCACCAGAGGAAGTCTCCTTCTCGGCCTCAGTCCTTCTCTCTTTGCCCAGGAAAAAAGTTTCCCTGATCTTACCCTTGTTCAAGGCGACTCACCTGGGGCCATCACCCGGGAAGCGATCCTGGCGCTGGGAGGAATCAAGCGTTTTATAAGCAAAGGGGATGTGGTCGTGGTCAAGCCAAATATCGGCTGGGACAGGGCTCCTGAACAGGCAGCTTGCACAAATCCAGATGTGGTCAAGACTCTGGTGGAACTCAGTTTTGAGGCAGGAGCCAAAGAAGTCAAGGTCATGGACAATCCATGCAATCCAGCTCAAAGAACCTATGCCCGCTCTGGCATTGCTCAAGCAGCCAAAGATGCAGGGGCAAAGGTCCTCTTTCCCAACCGCCATCGGCTTAAGAAAATGGCCCTCCGTGGAGAATGGCTCAAGGAATGGGAGGTGTTCACAGACTTTGTCCAAGCCGACAAGATCATCAATGTCCCCATTGCCAAGATCCACAGTCTCTCCAGGTTAACCATGGGGATGAAAAACTGGCTGGGCGCCCTCGGAGGAAACCGCAACCAACTCCATCAGAGGCTCGATCAGGCTATGATCGATCTCTCAGCCTTCTTCAAGCCCTGCCTGACTCTTCTCGATGGTTTCCGTATTCTCATTAGAAATGGGCCTCAAGGAGGGAGGCTCTCCGACGCTAAACTATTCAAAACCGTAGTCGCAGGTGTGGATTATGTGGCCGTGGATGCCATGGGAGCCAGTTTCTTCGGCATCGACCCTGAACAACTGCCCTTCCTTGAAGTGGCCCATCAGAAAGGATTCGGCCAGATCCATCTGGAGCAGTTGACCATTGAAAAAAGAACGGTCTAAGAAATACAGGATCATCCAAGCCTTCAGAATCCTCAGTCAGGCTATTTTCTTTAGCCTCTTTATCTATCTGCTGCTACAAACCCGTTTCCCAGGAGAGGATTACATAGGACAGGTAGAGACCTTTTTTCATTTCGATCCTCTCCTTGCTCTAGCCACCTTTATCGCCTCCCGGACTGTTTTTTTCTCCTTCATCTTTGCGGCCGCAACCATTCTGATCACCTTTGTTCTGGGACGAGTGGTCTGTGGCTGGGTTTGTCCTCTTGGCACTATCCACCAATTTTTTTCCTTTATTTTTAAAAAAGCAAAGCTCCTAAAGCCGAAAAAAAACCCTGCTGGTCCCCTATCCTGGAAATATTACTTTCTGATATTTCTTCTGGCCAGCACTCTTTTAACCCTTGATCTTGTGGGAATCTTCGACCCTCTATCGCTTCTCTATCGCTCCTTTGCAGGGAGTGTGCTTCCCGCCCTCCGATACAGCTTCAACGCTCTTATCGATCTCTTTTATAAGCTCAAGCTCCTCAGCATCGGAGACAGTCTGGTCCAATTCCTGGAAAGGTTGGCCATCAACACCACCTTTTTCCAAGGATTCTTCATCGGAGCGATCTTCATCGGCCTCGTCCTCCTCAACCTAACAAGGGAGAGGCTCTGGTGCCGTTATCTCTGCCCCCTGGGGGCCTTCTTAGGTCTTATCTCCAGGTGGAATGTGCTGAAGCTGCGAATTGACCCTCAAAGATGCATAGAATGCAGGCTGTGCACCATCCATTGTCAGACAGAGGCCACTCCTTTCCCTAACGAAGAATGGAAAAGCTCTGAATGCGATTATTGCTTTACCTGCAGCTCGATCTGCCCTACTGACGCCATCCGGTTCCCCTTGAAACCAGCTCCTGAAGATGTGAAACAAGTGAACCTTTCTCGAAGAAAACTCATCTTTACCTCTCTTCTGGGAGCCATTGCCGTCCCCTTTTTCCGCTTCTCTCCTTCTTCCCGCCATTCCTCGCCCAAGCTGATTCGTCCTCCTGGAGCTTTGCCCGAAGAGAAGTTCCTCCAAAAATGTGTCCGCTGTGGAGAGTGCATGAAAGTCTGCCCGACAAATGCCCTCCAGCCTGCCCTCTCAGAAGCAGGTCCCGAAGGTCTGTGGACACCCATGCTCGTTCCCAAAATTGGTTACTGCGAATACTATTGTTCCCTCTGTTCCCAAGTCTGCCCCACAGGAGCCATCAAGGAGCTCACCGTCCCAGAAAAGATCAAGGTCGTCATTGGCACAGCATGGGTGGACAAGAACCGCTGTATTCCATACAGCATGGGGACTCCCTGCATTGTTTGTGAGGAACATTGTCCCACCTCTCCCAAAGCCATAAAACTGGTCAATGCCGAAGTGAAACTTCCCGACGGAACCATAAAGAGTCCCGCATGTCCGGTTGTGGTCATCGACCTCTGCATCGGCTGCGGAATATGCGAGAACAAATGCCCGGTGGTGGACAAGCCCGCTATCTATGTGACCAGCGTAGGAGAGAGCCGGTCAGACAAAAACCAAGTTCTGCTGGATATCTTCTTGCCAGAAGAGCTGGAGTAACCAGAAGTCCCTCCAAAAATCACGTCATCATCCAATCTCAGAAAGACCTGTGCTGCAAAGAACAGAGAGGCTATAATCCTCGCGAGAGTCAGAAAGGGAAGGAAGGATCACGGTGAGATAGAGAAACTTTATTTTTCAATAATCCTAAAGAAGGGTTCCCTATTGTGCCTTCTTCAACTCTTCTTTCAGATAGGGAATTACCTCGAAAAGATCTCCCACCACTCCGAAATTTGCCACCTTAAAGATGGGCGCATCCGGGTCTTTGTTGACAGCAACGATGTACTTGGAGGAACTCATTCCAGCCAGATGCTGTATGGCCCCTGAGATCCCGAAAGCCATATAGAGAGTAGGAGAGACCGTTTTTCCAGTTTGGCCAACCTGATGCTGGTGGTCGATCCACCCTGAATCAACAGCAGAGCGAGAAGCCCCAATAGTAGAGTGGGGCAGAAAAGGAATTAAATCCCGGAGCAGGTCAAAATTCTCAGGACCTTTCATCCCCCTGCCTCCTGAAATCACGATGTCCGCCTCTGTCACATCCAGTTCGGCCCCTGCTTCCTTGACCAGCTCCTTAACCTGAGCTTTAACCTGATCTTCGGGAATGAGCACATCCTTACGGACTACCTCTCCCTTGTCTTCTGAGGGTTCAAGCAAAGGGAAGACGTTCGGCCTGAGGGAGACAATTTGAGGGGAAGACTTCAACCTCAATGCTAAGAAAGCCTTCCCCGCATAAATCGGCCGCGTCACTTCTAGCTTCCCATATTTGATCTCGATCCGAGTGCAATCCGAGACTAAGCTCACTCCAAGTTTTGCGGCAAGCCTGGGAGCCAAATCCTTCCCCATGGAAGTTGCCGAGAAGAAGACGATCTCCGGTTTGACCTCATGAATCAGAAGGGAAAGAGCCTGGGCAACCGCGGAAGGGGAATAATGGCTGAGGAGGGTGTTCTCCAAGAGATAGGCCTTTGAGGCCCCATAGGGGAAGACCTTGTCAATCAGGCTTTCCAGATTATGTCCGGCCAAAACAGCCGTAGCTTTTGTATGCAGAACCTGAGCCTTTCTACTCGCTTCAGAAAGAGCCTCCAAGGAGGATTTCTTTATTTCACCATCTCTGACTTCCATGAAAACGAGAATCATTCTTTCCCTCCTTCTAGATAATCTTGGCTTCTTGATGGAGAAACTCCACCAATTTTTTGGCAGCCTCGGCCGGTTCCTCCTCGATGACTTTTCCTGTTGCTCGCTGGGGTGGACTTTCCATCCTGGCGATCTCTATCTGTAGAGCAAGATCCTCTTGGCTAAAATCTAATTCCTGCAGGGTTAAGACAGGTATCTCCTTCCTCTTGGCCATCATGATTCCCTTCAAGGTTTCATACCGCGGCTCGTTCAGCCCTTTTTGAGCACTGATGACTGCTGGCAAGGAAAAGGAGACTTTCTCTAAAGCTCCTTCAATCTCGCGCTGAGCAACGCCCTGATTGTCTTCAATCTCCAATTTGGTTACCACATTCACCTGAGGCAGGTTCAAAAACTCAGCCACCATGGAGGGAACCTGGGCATTGTCCACGCCCACTGCCTGTTTACCAAATAGAAGCAGATCAAAATCCGAAAATTTCTTCTTTAACGCTTGAGCGATGATCTTGGCTGTTCTTAAACCATCGTAGGTCTCTGGCATCTCGTCCTTCACCAGCACGGCCTCATCTGCACCCATGGCTAAACATTTTTTCAAAATAACCAAGCCTTCTTCTTTTCCAACTGAAAGCACGGTGACCTTGCCTCCCTTTGCCTCACGCAACCGGAGCGCTTCTTCCACCGCATACTCATCGTAGGGATTCAAGACAAAATTGAGCCCTTCCTCAACGATCGAGTTGGTCTCGTGGTTTATCCGAATCTTGGATTCCGTATCAGGAACCCTTTTGACAAAAACATAGATATTCAATGAAACCTCCTTCCAATTTTTACTCCAATCATGCGCTGAATGAAATCCAACAAGCCCTCAGGTGAAAACCTCGCTCAGAGAAAGCCATCCTCTCCTAAGGGCAACCGAGAGAAGCCAAAAATCATTAAGGCTTCAAAGGCTATTATGCGCAATGGCCTGACCAGAAAATTGGGCCTCTCTGCCATGCTCCTCCCGGGATGTGCTTATGGCCTGTGTCGGGACGAAAATCGTCCATTTATGCTTATTCTTCTTCGAATTTCTTGAAAAGAAGGACTCCGTTTGTCCCCCCAAAGCCAAAGGAGTTGCTCAAAGCATAATGGATTTCTGCTGGACGGGCTTTGTTGGGAACATAATCCAAATCACATTCTGGATCAGGAAATTGGTAATTGATGGTCGGAGGCATGATCTGGTTTTTGAGGCAAAGAGCTGTAATGCCTGCTTCAACTCCTCCTGCTGCCCCCAAAAGGTGCCCCATCATGGATTTTGTGGAATTGATCCCGATTCTGGAAGCATGTTGGCCGAACAACCTCTTGATGGCCAGTGTCTCGATCTTGTCGTTAAACGGAGTCGATGTCCCATGGGCATTTATATAATGGATTTCTTCTGGATCCACCCTCCCATCCTTCAGAGCCCTCTTCATGGCCCGATAGGCTCCATCCCCATCAAGGCAAGGCGCGGTCACATGATAGGCATCACCACTCATGCCGTAGCCTACGATCTCTGCATAGATCCTGGCATCTCGTCTCAAGGCCATCCCTAATTCTTCTAAAATGAGGACACCCGCCCCCTCTCCTATGACGAACCCATCCCTCTGGGCATCAAAAGGCCGAGATGCTCGGGGAGGATCATCATTTCTGGTGGAAAGAGCTCGCATGGCGCAAAATCCAGCAAGCCCCAAGGGCGTTATGGGAGCCTCGGCCCCGCCTGCAATCATGATGTCGGCATCGCCTCTGGCTATGATGCGAAAGGAATCTCCCACAGCATGTGTTCCTGTGGTGCAGGCTGTAGCAGTAGCTGAATTTGGCCCTTTAGCTTTATACCGGATAGAGACCTGACCAGAAGCCTCGTTGATGATGGCCGAGACCAGAAAAAAAGGAGAGACCCGGCCCGGCCCCTTTTCAAGCAATGTCTTGTACGTATCCTCGATAGACCCTATCCCTCCAATTCCTGAGCCTATGTAGACGCCACATCTATCTCCTTCCAGCGAAGAGAGTGGATGCCCGGAATCCTCAACCGCTAACTGGGCCGCAGCTATAGCATACTGGATGAAATTGTCCATCTTCCGGACTTCTTTTTTCTCGATAAATCTTAGAGGGTCAAACTCTTCCATTTCACCGGCTATCTGAGAGGTATAATCTGAGACGTCAAACCGCGAGATGAGCCTGATCCCGCTCTTACCTGCCAACAGAGCTTGCCAATTCTCCTCCGTTCCCACACCCATTGGGGAAACCAGCCCAATCCCGGTCACCACCACTCTTCTTAGGGACAAAACCCTTGGAGAAAGGGGAATTTTTTTCATGAAGGACTGAATTCTTCTTTTTATTTTTTGGAAAGGCAGCCTAAGACATAATCCATGGCTTTCCCAACTGTGGTCAGCTTTTCTGCTTCCTCATCTGGAATATCCATGTTGAATTCGTCCTCTAGAGCCATGACCAACTCAACTGTGTCTAGAGAATCAGCCCCCAAATCGTCGATAAAGGAGGCTTCTTCTGTCACCTGATCTTCGCTGATACTCAGCTTATCGGCGATGATGGCCTTTATTTTCTTCAACAACTCTTCTCTTTCCATAATCTTTCCTCCTCTTTGATTATATTTCTCTTAAATGCGGTATTGAACCTACATGTACAATCCGCCGTTTATATTAATGACTTGTCCTGTTATATAAGAAGCTTCATCAGAAAGAAGGAACTTAACCACATGAGCCACCTCTTCGGCCGTGCAAAATCTTTTCATAGGAATGAGATCCAAGAAGGTTTTTTTCACTGAATCAGAAAGCTTCTCTGTCATTGAAGTGGCCACATAGCCGGGAGCAACGGCATTGACAGTGATTCCCCGAGAGGCCACTTCCCTGGCCAGCGATTTTGTAATGCCGAGGACTCCTGCCTTGGATGCTGAATAGTTGGCCTGTCCGACATTTCCCATCAGTCCAACTACAGAAGAAATATTAACTATCCGCCCATAACGTCTGGAAATCATGTGGCGAATAACGGCTCTGGAGAAATTGAAAACCCCTTTCAGATTGACCGCCAATACGGCATCCCATTCTTCTTCCTTCATCCGCATCAGCAGGTTATCCCTGGTTATTCCTGCATTATTGACCAGATGGTCTATTCCCTTGTGGGCTTCGATCGCCTTCTTGACTACCTCTGTGGCTTCTTCCATCTCGGAGACATCCATTGGATAGATAGAGGCTCTGCCGTTCTGATCTATGATCCTTTCCGCCACATCTTCCAATCCTTCTTTCTGGATATCAACCAGGATGAGCTCAGCTCCTTCCTTAGCTAAAGCCAGGGCTATGGCTTCCCCAATCCCTTGGGAGGCTCCAGTTACCACAGAAACTTTCCCTGAGAATAACATGTTAATCCTTCATTTGCCCAGAATATGAGAGCCAGCCGTCAGCTCATTCTGAATCTTTTCCTGAACCTTGTTTGTCACAAAGTCCTTAGCCATCCTTATCGCGTTCTTGACAGCATTGGGATTAGACCGCCCATGTCCGACGATACAAACCCCCTTCAAGCCGAGAAGATGTGCTCCTCCATACTCGGAGTAGTCCACTCTTTTATAAAGCCTCTTGATGTTTCTCTTCATCAAGAAAAAGCCTATCTTGGAGAAGAGATTCCTCATGATCTCATGGCGGGCCATGTTGAAAAAAGTTTCGATAACCCCTTCGCTGACCTTTAGGGCCACGTTTCCCGTAAAGCCATCGCAGACAATCACATCTGCCCTACCTGAATAGATGTCCTTTCCCTCCACGTTACCGATGAAATTCAGTGGGGACCCTTTAAGCATCTCGAAGGTCTCCTTTGTCAGTACATTTCCCTTGGTATCCTCCTCTCCTATACTCATCAGGCCTATACAAGGATTCTTCAAACCTAGAATGTTCTCCATGAAGACTTGACCCATGACCGCAAATTGTACCAGGTGATGGGATTGACAATTGACATTTGCCCCCACATCGATGAGCAGCGTCATCCCCTTTAAAGTGGGGACGAGAAGGGCTAAAGCCGGCCTTTCCACCCCCTTTAATGATCCGATAACCTTCCTAGAGATATAGACTACAGCCGCTGTATTGCCTGCACTTACGAACGCCTCTGCTTCGCCGTCTTTGACCAGTTGCGTTCCTACCCGAATGGAGCTCATTTTTTTACGCCGGAAAGAGAGGAGCCCTTCTCCCATACCGATGGTTTCAGAGGCATTGATTATGGTAATCTTGGCCCGAGATGGAGAGGCCTTCTTAAACTCTTTTTTTATGAGCTCTTCGACACCGACGAGAAAGACTTCGATCTGATGATCATGAGATGCTCGAACAGCACCTTCCACGATAACTCTGGGCCCGTAATCTCCCCCCATGGCGTCAACAGCGACTCTCATTGAAACCTCTCTTGATGGTTATTCTTCTGCTCCCTCGATCACGGGTCTCCCTTTATAAAACCCACACTCTGGACAAGCACGGTGCGGGAGCTTCGGGTTCCCACAGTTGGAGCATATAGCAAGAGGAGGAACAGAGAGAGCCTGATGAGCCCTTCTTTTCATTTTTCTGGAATGAGAATGTTTTCTCTTGGGATTCGCCATTTATCTTTTATCTCGAATGAATATTTTCAATTTCTCTAAGCGTGGATCGCTCTTCGTGCTGACGCAGGAACATTCTCCATTCCTGATAATCTTGCCACAAACAGGACAGATCCCTTGGCAGCTTTCAGAGCATAAAGGCTTGACCGGAAAGGTCAAGTTTAACTGTTCTAGGACGACTTCCTTGAGGTCGAGCTTCCGGTTAAAGTAAAGAAATCGATCCATATCGTCAGGGATCAACTCTTCCTTCAGCTCAAAAAGCTCTTCGGGCACATAGACAAGATCAAAACGGGAGTCTATGGGAAATTCGAATGGAACCAAGCAGCGGCTGCAATTGAAGCTGAGCCTTGCCTTGATCCGCCCTTTTATGGAAATCTCTTCCCCGATTTTCTTAACGGTCAGATCCACGCGGGCAGGTTCTAGAAAAACCACACTTTCCTCGACCAGTTCATCACAAATAAATTCAAACTCTTCCGAGACTATTAATCCTTCTTTTGGTAATCGATCAATATCTATAATCATTGCTTCTCTCTAAAAGTCTCCCTATTATACCATCTTGCTTCTCTTTGTCAATAACGGCCCCGGGCCTTTTGCCCCATAAAAAGAAGGGTTTGCTCCCTTGATATATTGAAAGTTAAGAGTATAATAATGGATTGAAAAGAGGAAATCTTTATGCGCGGATTCAACTCGGAAATCGAGCACAAAGGCGTCAGGATCCACATCCAAACACAGGATAAAGGAAAAAAGGCTCATTACATCGAATCCATCGTTTATGCTTCTGGAAAGGTTCTGGCCTCTCGAAAAACCTACTACACATCCTTCCTGCACCATCCTGATCTTGAAGCAAAAACCCAGGAAATCGTCAAAACCCAACACTCGCGGATTGTTGAAGAAGTCTCTGCTGGTCAATTCGACCACCTCTTAAGATCGGAAGAAAAACCATAAGACATTCGAGAAGAAACGCACTGTGATGCCTGCGACGAGAAAGGAAGCAAAGCTCGCCCTTTAAATCTCAGCTAAGGATAGAATGGCAGAAAAAAAGCTTTTTCTCATTGACGGCTATTCTCTTCTCTATCGCTCCTATTACGCCATCAAGCAACTTTCCACTTCTAAAGGATTTCCCACTAATGCCATCTATGGTTTCCTCAATATGCTCCGCAAAATCAAAGACAAAGAAAAACCTTATTACTTGGGTGTCGTTTTTGATGTTAAGGGGCCTACCATTCGCCATAAAACTTACAAAGAATACAAGGCAACCCGCAAACCCATGCCAGAAGACTTGACCATCCAACTCCCCGTGGTGAAAAAAATCATGAAGGCCATGAATATCCCTTCCTTCGAATTCGAAAATTATGAAGCAGACGATGTCCTGGGAAGTTTGGCCAAGCAGGCCTCTTCCCAGAATGTCCAAACGGTCATCGTCACCCACGATAAAGACCTCTTCCAGCTTGTCAACCAGGGCACCACAATCTATGATCCCGTGAAAGAAATCCATCTAGACAATAAAAAGGTCAAGGAAATATTTGGTGTCTTCCCCCATCAAGTTGTTGATGTTCTCGCCTTATGGGGAGACCCCACCGACAACGTCCCCGGAGTGCCTGGAATAGGAGAAAAAACATCCAAAACACTCATCAATCAATTCGGCAGTCTGGAGAATCTGATCAAGAATCTTCCTCGGTTAAAGAATCCCCGCTTGAGAGAAAAAATTGAGAAGAATTTGGACAAGCTTCGCCTTAGCCAGCAGCTGGTGACTATTGAAGAAAATCTGTATTTCAAATTCAAACTGGAAGACTTCGCACCTTCAGAGCCGAACCATAAAGAACTTTTCTCCCTCTTTCAAGAACTGGAATTTTCTTCCCTTCTTTCAGAATACTTGGAAAAAAAAGAAGAAAAGCAGAAGAACTACACAACACTTCGAGAAGAGACCGACCTCTGCCGTCTTATCTCAGAAATAAAAAAAGCCAAATGCGTCTCCCTTGACACAGAGACTGACAGTCCATATCCAACACAAGCCCGTCTAGTCGGGATGTCCTTCTCCACAAAGCCTCACCATGCCTTCTATCTTCCCTTGCGCCATGACTACCAGGGTGCGCCAGGACAGATTGCCATAGAAACGGCCGTCGCTCTTCTCAAAGACACCCTCAGTGACCCGAAAATAAAAAAGATCGGACAGAACGTGAAATATGATTATATTGTACTCCAAAGAGAAGGTCTTTCTGTAAAAGGAGTCGATCTCGACACCATGATCCTTTCCTATCTTCTGGAACCCAATTGGGGAAAGCATAATCTGGACAAGCTGGCCTTAACTTATCTCCATGCAAAAACCACCTCTTACAGTGAGATCGTCGGCAAGGGAAAAAAAGAAGTTACCATCAATTCTGTTGACATCGAGAATGTAGCTCCCTATGCCTGTCAGGATGCTGACTTCACTCTCCAACTCAGCTCAATACTTTGGCCTAAGGTCCAAGAAAAAAAGCTGGACAAACTCTATCGATCGATCGAGCTTCCTCTCATCGAGGTTCTTGCAGATATGGAAATGTGGGGAGTGAAAATAGATGTGCACGCTTTAAAAGAGCTTTCCTCTGAGCTCGAGCAGGAACTCGACCAATTGAAGAAAAAAATCTTTCAAATCTGCAATGAAGAATTTAACTTAAACTCTCCTCAACAATTAGCTCATATTCTCTTCGAAAAAATGAAGCTTCCTCCCTCCCGCAGGACCAAGGTTACCAAGGAGCATTCCACCGACTTTAACACCCTTCAGGAATTGTCTCTGAATTATCCCATTGCCCGCCACATGCTTGAATACAGGCAATTGGCTAAATTAAAATCCTCCTATGCAGACTCGTTGCCTCTTCTTCTCAATCCCTTGACGGGAAGAATTCACACCTCCTATAACCAGACCGTAACTGCCACTGGGAGGCTATCCAGCAGTGACCCTAATCTCCAGAACATTCCGGTCCGAGGGGAACTGGGTCGACGATTCCGTCAAGCCTTTATCCCAGAAGATAACCATCTCTTTCTTTCGGCTGATTATTCCCAAATCGAACTCAGGGTTCTGGCTCATCTCTCTGAAGACCCTTCTTTAATGGAAACCTTCCTCAAAGACCGCGATATCCACCAAGAAACAGCCAACCAGGTTTTTGGTAATTCCTCTCTCTACCCAGAGGATCAGCGGAGGCGGGCCAAGATCATCAATTTTAGCATCATCTACGGAGCCTCGGCTTTCTCTCTGGCTAAAGAGTTAAAAACTTCCACCTCCGAAGCCCAGAAATTCATTAATCTTTATTTTGAGAAATTCCCCAGGGTGGTAGAATACTTAGAAAAACGGGTCATGGAGGCCCAAGAGAAAGGCTATTCTGAGACCCTTTTCGGAAGAAAACGCCAGGTTCCCGAACTCCGTCATAGGGAGAAATTAACTCAACAGGCAGGGAGGCGGATTGCCCTGAATGCCCCCATCCAGGGCACAGCCGCAGACCTGATGAAGAAGGCTATGAACGATATTTGGCGTGAAATCAAGAAGAGACACCTCAAATCAAAGATGATTCTTCAAGTGCACGACGAGCTTGTCTTTGAGGTCCCTGATGAAGAAAGAGACGAGATGGAAATGATGGTCAAGGAACGGATGGAAAGGGTTTTTCACCTCAAGGTGCCCTTGAAAGTTCATCTGGGCTGGGGAATCAACTGGGCAGAAGCCAAATAAGTCAGATCTTCTTCTGATAGATGCGAAAGCGTTTGTAAACCTTGCCTCCCATCCTTTCCATCTCAGCCCTCACTCGTGTGTTCGTCTCCATCTCATGATGGGTATCAATTATCTCTAAACCCGCTTCATGAGCGGAAAGGATCATCTTCGTCCCCATAAGGACATCCAATCCACGCCCGCGATGTTCCTCCTTGATAGCGCCCAACAACAAGTCCAGCTGTTTGGTTTTCTTGGCAGCACGAAGTATCTTCAAAAATCCAAGGGGA
>Ga0315545_1000678_pt1 | contig 35602 bp, 32 predicted proteins | sample SalMarSW160210MG_FD_203096 | JGI IMG/M metagenome (GOLD analysis project Ga0315545, IMG submission 203096) | Salt marsh sediment microbial communities from the Plum Island Ecosystem LTER, Massachusetts, United States - Salt Marsh Sediment SW1602-10 ...
GCTCTGTTATTTCCTGTTCTGGATTGATTAACTATATTAAAAAGCAAATTACAATATTTTATTAGAAGCTAAAAATATTATTGTAAAAGTCAGTTCAATCCAGTGCGCAGGCCCGAAAAAATTGCGGGCCAGAGCCAGCGGGAATGGGCTTTTAAGCCTGAGCAGCCGTAATGCGAAGGCCGTTAAGAAAGCCCAGGGAGCGGAGAAGCATTATTTTTTCTTGATTCTTTTGTTTCCTTTTCTCATCAAGGAGAAAAAGAAATGCCCGCCCGGCATGAGGGCATAGAAAAGATGATATACTATAGGTTAGCAAGTGTATAGCAAACTGAGGGAATGAAATGAACGAATTTGCGTATATTCTTGCGGTTAGGCGTAAATAATTCATTTATAAGCACTTAAAATTAAAACAAGGATAATATTATGTTAAATAGGAAACCTGGCCTTTGGCTTCGGAAGCGAGGATCCACCCGGTGAAACTGTCGTGCCCATAGGGCAAATGAAATTTGTCTGAGTCCCGCTTTAGCGGGACGAGTTTATTTCATTTAGACAGCAAACCGATGGTGGATCGCTGAGAAGCCCAGGCCTTGATTTTTCTTTGGTTCGTTTCTTTGTATTAAGACAAAGAAATGAACTCGAACTGTATGGGAACAGTTCGAAACAATGGCTTGTGGGGAGATTAACTCAGAAATAAATAATTCATTATATCCGGCCAGATGGCCACGCTACGCCATCCACAGGCTGGCAAGCCCGAGATGACATTAAAATACTTTTAAGAACCTGAGATTTGAATATTTGAACAGAAGTAAGGGTAGAGATCAAAAAATGAAATGATTGTACAGAGAAGCTTATTTTGAATCAAAGCGAATGAAACGAAATTACTTTTATCCAGTGAAATAAATTCTACATAAATTATATTATCGGAAATGAATCGAAATGGACAAATGTTATTGTCCCGATTTAGAACTTGTAAGGTTTTGGAAACCAAAACCAACAAGGTTCTTTATCGGGATTAAAGTTGCTTTGATAATTTTATACGGTAAAGACGTTATTCTCCTTCGCTTTTTTTCAAAAAGCTCCATACTTCGCAATGCTTCGTATGGCAAGGTCGGCGATCGAAGATGGTACACCTTCGCTTTTTGAGCTTGCTCCTCCGCTGAAGCTTCAGCGACACGCGGACGGCGGTTAAAAAGGGAAATGGGTGTGGGTTCAATACTTCTTTTTTGAAGTTAATATCCTATTTCTTCTCTCTTTATATTCAACTAATTTGTATGTCATTCTGAAGTCCTTAAATGACTCACCTGGAACCCACATATACGCAAAATCCTTTTTTTCTGGAAAGCATTTGATTTTTGTAGTATACTCTTCTTGATTTAGATCTTTATAGTGAATTTTAACTATACACTCTGGTTGGTTAGAAAATCTATCTATTGTAACAATTTCAGAGTATCGATTAGGAAGATTAAATGCAAAACTTTTATTAAGATAAATTACAACAAGACGCCAAGCAAGTAACTGAAAATAAACATTATAAATCTTCCAATTATACAAAATGAGTACTGAATCAATTTCAAAAGAATGAAAGCTGTTTTAAATTTATACAGCTCTTTTAACGTTATTATTTATTATGTAGTAAAATATCAATTAACTCATAATCAGGCGAAAGTGATACTTTCTTTAAAGTATCAAAATGATATATACCAAAATCCCCTTTATATTCCCAATTACACCAAGCTATGTTGTTTTCCTCAAAGGCAGAAACTATATCAGAATAATATTTAAGTCTTTCATTTCTGTCAACGGTTGGTAGGCATCCAAATTCACCACAATATAACTGGAGGTTTTTTGATTTTGCATATTGAATTCCCATCTCGAATCCTGCAACAATCCTTTGTTTGTTAAAATAGTCACGGGCATCGGTGAATGCATTTACCATTTCAGCATTTGTAGTGTCAATGTATTTTTTATAATCTTCACCGCTAATTATTTGACCTGGGTAAGTAACTTTTCCAGGAAAATCGCCAGCTGGTGTCCAGCTTGCTTTGTAATGCGTAAATGCCAAGGGATTATAAGTATGGAAACTCAATATAATGTTGCTATCGTTTTCCGGTAATTTTAAATATTGAAGATTTGGGGCAATTTGCCACATATTAGGGCCAACAACCAAAACTCTATTTGGTTCTTTCTCACGTATTACTGCAATTGCCCTGTTCAGAAGTTTATTCCAATCATCGTGCTCCGGGGCTACTACTTCATTCAACAATTCATACGCAACCATATTTTCAGGGTATTTATGAAGTGTTTCGGAAAGTTGAACCCAAAGATTGATAAAACTGTTTTGAGCTGCGGTATCTACCCAAAGTGTATTGAAGCCTCCTTCGTTTACTGCATTAAAGTGATGAGTGCGTATGATATGCAGGTCAACAATTGCGCGCAGGTTATATTTGCCGCACCAGTCCAAACAATTAAGCAAGGAATTAAAACCCTCTTCGATAGGTTCACCATTATCATCCCACAATTCCTGTTCATCTATTGGAATCCTTACATGGTCATATCCAATACTATCAATAAACCTGATGTCATTTTCACTGATAAGGGTATACTTGGGTACCCATCCATAATCCTGCGATAGCCAATGGCTAAGGTTTACCCCTCTTTTTATTTCGAAACCTTTTGAGCCTGCATCATCGCTGGTGTTTGATATATTGCAGGAATAAAATAGACCTGCAACAATGGCAATTGCTAACAGGAGAATCTTCCGGTAATATTCTTTTATTTTCATTTCTTATTATTGATAATTGATATTCCAGGCTAGTTAATATCTAAGACCTAGTTTATAATGAATTTTGAATTTGTATAGATTACCCTTTCTTCTTTTTCAACCTGAATATAATATACCCCTTTCGGATACCCGGAAACATTCATTATTGTTTCGTTTTGCATTAGCGGAGAAGTAGCCATTCTTTGTCCCTGGCTGTTATATACCGAAAGGTTGGCACCTGGAATAACAATCTCAGTCTGGATGTATACTAAATCCCTTGCCGGATTAGGGTAAATTTTCAATATATTTTCAGTACGACTGGCAGGCTTATTAAAAATGCCAGTTTCAGTACTAATCTTAAACCGTATTGCATAAGAATACATCAACGTATCGTGTAATGTTGTTTTTAAACGGAAATAATGGAATACATCTTTTTCAAGATTTGGAAGATATATACTATCGGCATCAGGGGCCACTACTTCAAGGGTATCAAATCCATTGGCCGATCGTTTTTCAACAACAATGCTGTCATTTTCATCAGTTCGGTTTACCCATCGTAAAATGGCAGAAGAATTAATAATTTCATAGCGTAATTGGGTTGGAGATTCCGGGTAGGTATGAATTATAACATCCTTAAACTCATCCCATTCTCTGTTAATTCTGTTATATAGTTGAAAATTTCCATTATCATCCCAGAAATTTATAGCGATATTGTATTTTAATGCATACTCTACGTAAGTGGCATAAAATATCATCCTCGAATTGTAGTCGCATTCTTTCACGGCTCCACATTCGTTCAGTGTCAATGGCACATTGTTCGATGCAGCCCATTCGCTCACCATTTTGAACCTGTTATCCGATTCTGTAATATTACTGGTTGAGCCAAAAGTTCCATTTCCTTCACCGGCAAATGACCATGGATCGTAGGAATGGTAATAGGCCATCAGGTATGTATCAGTTGTATCCGGGACGGAAGCATTTATAAGATCGTACGCACCGGTATATGCTGTTCCGGAAAATAATACAATTCGAGTAGGATTATGTTTTCTTATTATTGATAATATCCTTGTATTCAGCGAATCCAGAGTAGCTTGTTCCATATCTTGTGGTTCGTTCAAAATCTCAAACAGTAAACTGTCCGATCTTTCTTTAAAATGGTAAGCTACCTGGCTCCATATACTATCATATTTCGCAAGAGTATCGGCTCGGGCTAAGGCGTCATCCATGTTGTTTACGGCTTTTAACCCGTCTTCGTGGTGTGCATTTATAATAACAAAAAGTTCCTTTTTTAAAGCCCAGGTAACAACAGAATCTACCCTGTTTAACCAAGCTGAATCTATTGAAAAAGGTGATGAAATGGCGGTATGATATTTCCAGGTTACAGGAATTCTGACGCAACTAAAGCCGGCTGCCTTTATATCATCAAAATAGTATTCCTGTATTGGTTCGTTTCCCCATGAAGTCTCTGTTGGAGTCGCATCAAGCGAATTCCCTACATTAATTCCCCTCCCCATCTGAATTATCGCTTCTTGTGGTGTTAACTGGGCTTCCAATTTAGGAACAATACAAATTAACAAAACACAAATCAGAATTTTTACTTCAATAGATCTCATTTTCAACGCTTTTGTCCAACTAGTTTATACTCTAATATTGAACTATATAGTTTAAATTTAGTAAAAATATCTTATACAGTAATTATCGCTATAATTTATTAGGTTAATCTGCTTATCCTTTGACCGGTTCATCTGATGTATGACAAAATTTAGTCCTGTTTTTCTCGAATAGTTTTATATATTCCTATAAAGAAAGCTAATTTTTGAATTATTCTATCAAAACACTGTATATGAGAAACAAATCATTTTTGTTGTTAATCATAGCGAATTACGCATTCAACCTTGCATCTTTCTCCCAGGGAAGCATGGTCTTCGACAAGTACGGGATAAATGATGGATTAAATGAAAACAACATCAAGGTGATTGTACAGGATACAACAGGCTTTATCCGGATCGGGACAAATGGAAATGAGATTAACAAATTTGATGGCTATAGTTACAATTCATATACAAACCTAAAAAATGATCCATATAGCCTGATTAGTAATTCTGTTTTAAGCATACATATCAACCAAAAGGGTATGCTCTGGGTAGGAACTTCTTCCGGAAATCATGGGATCACAATCAGAAAAGTTTGATATTGACTTATTGGTTGATTTTGAGTTAGAAACAACTCTTGCTAATTAAGTTAACTGCGATTTTTGCAGAACTTTTGTACAGGGCCAAAGGTGAAGTAGGGATTTCAAAGATTATTGTTGCTAAAATGAGTGGTGAATCTCAATCGATATACACAAATATTAGTAGAATAAAATTTGCAGTTCCGATTACACGTTTCTAGTTCAATTTTATCCGGCGTGCAGGCCAGAAAAAAATGCGGGACCAGTGAATTCCAGCGAAGCTGGTGTGCCTCCGGCACAAATTCACAGGTCGGGCCAGAGCTTGACCCGTGAAACACCCGTGAAATAATGCCAAAAGCATTCCGGCCAAGCCGGATTTCACTGGGTAAATAAATTCAAATCTTATATTTGTACAATATATTATACATATGTATTGTTAAGCGAAAAGGATAATAAGCTTTACACAGGTTACACGCAAGATTTGAATTTAAGATTTGAGCAACATCAGAAAGGTCTGGTTGAATCTACTAAGCATCGGAGACCAATGATGCTTATTTACTATGAGGCATGCTTAAACCAAAAGGATGCAATTCATCGTGAGAAATACTTAAAGACACATTACGGCAAGATGTTTCTTAAAAATCGGCTCAAATCTTATTTCACGGGTCGGGCGTGAATTGGCAATGCTTAGAAAAACCAAAGGATGCTATGCATTATTGCCTTTGTGATTTTTCTTAGTATTGACAAGAGCGGGCTGAAGCATTATTTGTTATTCGCTTCGCTCATGAGCTCGTCAGCAAAGCTGCCTCGGTTCTTGAATTTTTGTCACGCCAAAGGCGTGATGCCTCCCGGCATGAGGGAATAGGAATAAAAGAATTTAAGTACTCCATTATTATGTTAAATAGAAATAGGCTTTTCGCAATACGGTAGGGGATTACCCGAATGATAGCATGTGTATAGCATACTGAGCGACCCAAGGAGTGAATCCGCTTTTTCAGCGGATCGCGAACACCATTAAAATAAACTCAACATGCGAGCAATTTGGGTATACTCTTGCGTTTAAAGAGTCAAATATCTCATTTATAATCACTTAAAATTAAAAAAGGATAATATTATGTTAAGTAGGAAACCTGGCCTTTGGCTTCGGAAGCGAGGATCCACCCGGTGAAGATGTCGTGCCCATAGGGCAAATGAAATTTGTATGAGTTCCGCTTTAGCGGGACAAGTTTATTTTATTTAGACAGCAAACCGATGGTGGATCGCTGAGAAGCCCAGGCCTTGATTTTTCTTTGGTTCGTTTCTTTGTATTAAGACAAAGAAATGAACTCGAACTGTATGGGAACAGTTCGAAACAATGGCTTGTGGGGAGATTAACTCAGAAATAAATAATTCATTATATCCGGCCAGATCGCCACAATACGCCATCCACAGGCTGGCAGCCCGAGATGACATTAAAATACTTTTAAGAGCCTGAGAATTGAATATTTGAATAGAAGTAAGGGTAGAGAGATCAAAAAATGAAAGAATTGTGCAGAGAAGCTTATTTTGAATCAAAGCGAATGAAACGAAATTACTTTTACCGAGTGAAATAAATTCTACATAAATTATATTATCGGAAATGAATCGAAATCGCTTTAACCTGTCTGCCGACAGGCAGGCATAATTTCATTGTCGTACTCAGAGCAATGCTACGCATTGTTTAAGTTCCCGATACGCTGCGCTATCGGGATTAGTTCGACAATAATTATTCAGTTCGCAAAGCTTCTGAATAATTTGTCTCAATGAAACTGAAACTATGTTAATCACGCCTAGGGCGTGAACGCGATTTCTTTGCGGGGAACGACAAATGGCGGGCAATTTATTGCACGTCCATTTGTCGCATAATGGCAATGCATTAGGTTAAAGTATGCTTTGGTCGTATATACGGTAAAGACGTTATCCGCCTTTGTCCTGAAAGCTCCATACTTCGCAATGCTTCGTATGGCAAGGTCGGAGGTCAAAGGGGGAGAGGCTGCCCGTTTAATGCCGGGGGCAACACTCTTTTTGCGGAGTCCCGATTTTTAATCGGGAGAAGCAAAATGTGTGTGAATACCAAAACCAGACTGTTAATTGATTATATCTCTAGATTTACTATTTTTGTACAAACACTTTAATATGGTTAACTATAAAAATATAATAAGAAGGAATCCAAATAAACGCTTTGGTAAACCTTGTATCAGAGATACCAGGATTACTGTTTATGATGTACTTGGATGGTTGGCATCCGGAATGGATTCCAAAGATATTATTAAGGACTTTCCTGAGTTAACCATAGAGGATATAAAGGCATGCTTAGCATATGCAGCTGACAGAGAGCATAAATTACAGCATGCATCATGAAACTACTGTTTGATCAAAACATTTCATTTCGAATAACTAAAAAGCTTCAAAGCTATTTTCCCGGATGTCTTCATATTTCTGAATGTAGTTTAAGTAATTGCGAAGATTCAGAAATATGGGATTATGCTAAAAAAGAGAATTTAGCTATTGTTACTTTCGATGCTGATTTTTATGATATCAGTATTATCAGCGGACATCCACCAAAGATTGTCTGGATAAGAACCGGAAATTTGACAACTGAGGAAATCGCACAACTTTTGATTTCAAACCAGGAGACCATTGAACCATTCTTACATGATCCAGAATTCTCTGAGTTAGCTTGCCTTGAGCTTGATAAGTAAATACTTTTCCAGTGAAATGGGTGTGGTGTTGGATTCGCTATGTTAATAAATATCATTCTAATTGTAACTTCAAGTTGACATGATTCGTATTTTTATCGACAAGCTATTTTATTAACCTAGCTTACTATCAATTGCCTTAATGATATTTAAATTTATCATATGAGAAATATTAGCATTATCCTGCTTTTAAGTATTTATCTGGTTAGTTCTGCTCAGGACACTGTATTTGTCAAATCTGAAGGTGTTCCCTTTACGAATACAGAAGATCATAATTCCTGGGAATCTGCAACAAACAGCCTTCAGAATGCAATGAATGCACTTTCAGAGAATGGGGGTGGTCAGATTTGGGTAAAGAACGGAATTTATTACCCGACTGATACTATACCGGGTACTGTTGCTGAGGGATTGGAAGGAACAGATAGTTTACGGATGACTTCATTTGTTTTAAAGGATGATGTATATCTCTTTGGAGGGTTTATAGGAATTGAGGAGCGAATTGATCAGCGAATGAGGTATGATATAAATAACAATGATTCAATTGAACCCTGGGAGTTTTCATACCCCACAATTCTTAGCGGTGATATTAATATTCCTGATGATTCAACAGACAATTGCTTTCATGTTGTCTATGGAACAGATTGCAATAAAGAGTTAATAAAATTAGATGGTTTCACGATCACAGAAGGTAATTCATCGAAGCATGTCAAAAGTGGAGCCGGGGCAATCGATGCCAATATAGTAAATTGTATTGTTGAGAATAATTATGCTTCAAGCGCCGGTGGTGGCTTATCCGGTTGTGAAATTTTTAATTCATTGATTATAAATAATCAAGCATCTTATGCCGCCGGAATTAATAATTGTGAAGCCTACAGCTCCGTGATTCGAAAAAATATAGCAACATCAGTAGATGCAGGAGGTGCTTTATCCAGCTTTCTGCTAAATTGTGTTGTCGATAGCAATCGTGCTCATAATGGCGGAGGTGTTTATGCTGGTTATTGTTATAATTGTTTAATTTCAAGCAATGTAGCTGACAACTTTGGGGGAGGGCTTTTAGCCGTTAGTGCTGGTAACTGCAGAATAATTAATAATAAGGCGGTTACCGGGGGCGGTGGTGCTGCATTTCATGGTGCTTTTACCTATTACTCAACACTTACAAATTGTATAATTTCAAATAACTCGGCTGCCAGCTTTGGTGGTACCAGAACCTATCATCTAATCAATTGTGTAGTGTCTATGAATGAAGCCTATGATGTGGGAGGAGCTGGTACTTACTTGTCTAAGATATATAATACCATAATATGGGGAAATACAAATGATCAGGGCTCATATGATGGCAATTACAAGTATTGTGCTATTGAGGGAGGTTTCGAGGGTGAAAACAATCTTGATCTTGATCCTTCTAATTCATTTGGACCGATGTTTATAAATCCATCTGATAGTGTAGGAACTGTCACAACTTCTGAAGGATATGCTCATATACTGAATGCAGACTGGACTCTACAAGAGGGATCAGCCTGTATAGATTCTGGTAACTATGTATTAATTCCTGATTCGATTCAGACAGATTATGAAGGGAAATTAAGGATTATGGGTACAAATATTGATATAGGGGCATTTGAATTCACCGATGATCCTTTTATTCCGCCTGGGACTGGTCTCTTTACACATACATTAAGTGATGATATTAAAATATTTCCTACCATTACTTCAGATATACTAAAAATTGAATCTCCAAATACAGCTATTAACCAGATTATTATAGTTTCGACTAACGGACAGAGAAATATTTACGAATTAGATGATTCCCAAATAAATGAAATTTCTATATCGAATCTATCCTCTGGAATTTATTTTGTAATTGTTTCTGACTCTGAAAAAATTCTGAGAATAGAGAAAATATGTAAAACAAACTTATAGGAGACAATAAATCTCAATTATTATCAGTTAAAGTGGGGCTACTTAATATAGTGCAGATTATGCGACATTTTCTGTCGCATAACCCTCCTTCACTTCGTTCCGGCGGGCAGGTGTAAGTGCATTATGTTAGCGTTGCTTTGATCTGATTTACAATCTTGTCGTTATAAAACTCTCAGATTTGAGTTTCCAAAATGGAGAAGGAGAGGGGCTGCCTGTTAAATGCTGGAAGCAACACTCTTTTTGCGGAGCGGAGCGGTCCTCCTTCGTCCCGAACTTATTCGGGACTTCGGCGGGCAGGTGTATGTACATTACCTGCCTGACTGCCTCCGGCAGTTAAACCGGCAGGCAGGGTTGGTTCTTTTTCATCAAGGAAAAAGAACGGGAAAATATGATATACGAAGGAATAGCAATTGTAGTTATGCACCTATATTATTGATTCATAATACTTTACCTAAAATTATAGCAATATTATGTTAAATAGAAATTGTAACAATCAGTGCAATAGGTGCAACCACCGGTCAAAGTGACCACCTAATTCCAATTTAAATTGACCACCTTCACCGGTCTAAATTGACCACCCCCCATTTTCATCAAACAAAGAACTCATTTTCAACTGTCAGTGATTAATCAAATTTAATTATTTTCTATACTTATCATATTTCTTTTTTTCCTCATTGATTCACCAGCCAACTCTATTCGGTGCGATTGATGTATCAGCCGGTCAAGGATTGCATCGGCAATCGTCTTCTCTCCAATGATTTCATACCAGGCCTTAACAGGTACCTGTGAAGTAACTATCATAGATCCTATATTATGTCTGTCTTCGATGATCTCTAACAAAGCAATTCTATTTTGATTATCAAGTGGTTGTAAACCAAAATCATCCAGGATTATTAAGTGCTGTCTCTCCAGCCTTGCCAGCTCTTTCAAATACGAACCATCAGCTTTAGCCAGTTTTAGCTTTGAAAAGAGTTTGGTTGTATTAAAGTACATGGTGCGGTAGCCTTCGATGCAAGCCTGGTAACCCAATGCCGTAGCAATGTAGCTTTTCCCGGCACCCGTACTTCCTGTAATCAGAACGTTTTCGTTGTTTTCAATATATGTGCATTCAGCCAATCTGAGAAGCTGTGTTTTTTCAATATTCCGGGTCTGCTCAAAGATTACATTTTCGATGGTTGATTTATAATGGAATCGGGCATTCTTTATTGTTCTTTCGATTTTACGGTTATTGCGGTCATCCCATTCAGCATCGGCCAGCATCGAGGCAAACTGATCGATCGTATAATCGTCTGTTTTGCCTGTTTCAATGGCTGTTTTAAAAGCCCCATGCATTCCATAGAGCTTCATCTGTTTCATTTTGGATAGTGTTATTTCATTCATCGTTAATTAATTTAAGTATTAATTGTAATAGTTTTCTCCCCGTATGTTATTATGAAACGGGAGTTCCTGGTCCTGCTCAGGCTCACTATTAAGCTGATCCAGACCGTTCTGTAATATTTTTTGGATGATTTTGTAGTTATAGATATGATGATCAAGTGCGCGTTTGCAGGCATTACTAAGTCTGTCGTTGCCTGCCTTCTTCGCAAAGGAAAGCACTCCCATACAGGATTTGTAGGCTTGCTCAGGATGCTGCTTATTTTCTAAAAGGCCAATAATAAATTCTTTTACACTTTCATCAATTGAGGCAGCCCAATTGATAAAACGCTGAGGTGTCCATTCTGTAACAAACTGATGCGCACTTGCCAGGTGTTCAACTATGGTAGTATAGTTGTATGGTTTTAACTCTCTGGTATGAGTGGCAATACGATTGTATTTATAGAAGATCTCTACTTTCTTTGTGGTAAAAACCAGTTTGACCTTTTTACGGATATACTGGTAGGGAACACTGTAGTAATGCTTGTCTTTGGCCAACATCACATGTCCGTTCTGCATAACTGTTGCAAATGAAAATTGCTTGATCTCATAGCGCTCCTGGGGAAGTGGCATGAGTTTAGCCTTTTCATCCTCATTAAAAAGCTCTGAGCGCGAGTTTGGCCTTCCGCTGAGTTTCTTGTTGTTATGCACCTTAAGTTCCTTCCGGATGGCTTTATTTAAGTCATCAAGACTATAGAAGATCTTTCCTCTCAGGCATGGATAAATACGTTGATAAAGTATTTTAACGGCACCTTCTGCCAGTGATTTATCGCGTGGCTTATAGGCCCTCGCCGGAAGAATGGTGGTACCATAATGTTCTGCAAAATCCAGAAAGGTCTCGTTTAGTGTGGGCTCATACTTACTACTCTTGATTACCGCTGACTTCAGATTGTCGGGGACTATCGCTGCCGGAACCCCTTGAAAATAATGCAATGCATTCTCAACTGAGACAATAAAATCTTCCTTCTTTTGACTCATGGAAGCTTCAGCATAAGTATACTGGCTCGCTCCAAGGATAGCTACAAAAAACTGAACCTCTGTGATTTCGCCCGTGTCCCGGTTGGTAAGCTCCAGGGTCTTGCCGGCATAGTCAATAAACACCTTATCACCGGCTTTATGATTCATGTGCATGACCGGATTGACTTTCTTGCTCCATTTTAAATAATAATCGCAAAACTGGCTGGACTTCAACCCGTCCGCATGCTTTTTATAATACTCCTCCCACATGCGCTGTTTGGTAATACCGGTCTTTTTCAGCTCCCTCTCCATGTAAGGGAAAAAGGCATAGACAGCCTGCAATTTTGGAGTCAGAACTTCCTCCTGACTTTTGCTAAACAACCTTTCCAAGTCAGCATCACTCTTGTTATTGATATCTTCAATTGAAAGATTTAATAACTGGTAAAGAGCTATGTATTTTTTAACTGTATTTCTTGAAAGAGACAGGTATCTGCTAATGAATAACTTACTTTTTCCCTGATGGTGGAACTGGATAACTTTTCTAACTTTACTCATGTCTGTTAATTTATTGGCCATAATTCATGCTTTTTAGAATAAAGCGTATGAAATTACGGCTTCAACAGTCTTAGAAAAGTTCTTTGTTTTTGGGTGGTCAATTTAGACCGGCGGAGGTGGTCAGTTTGCTCCGGAATGGGGTGGTCAACTTCGACCGGTAAAGGTGGTCATTTTGATCCGGTTTTAGGTGGTCAATTTCACCGGTTTTTCCAGGTAGAGATCAAAAAATGAAAGAATTGTGCAGAGAAGTTTATTTTGAATCAAAGCGAATGAAACGAAATTACTTTTATCCAATGAAATAAATTCTACATAAATTATATTATCGGAAATGAATCGAAATCGCTTTGATATATGAAAAACAGACTGTATGATGCTATCATTATCAAACTAACAGAAATGGAAACTTTCTATAACATAAAATCTATGTTTACCAGCGAAGCTGGACGTAAATAAGAAAATAATGTACAATGAATCGAAATTACTTAAACATAATATCATTGCCGTACTCAAACAAACTTCGTTTGTCCGAGTACTGATACTATGTTTACCAGCGAAGCTGGACGTAATTTCTTGCAGAATGGACAAATGCAGGCAAATTTTTTGCCATAGCATTTGTCCTATAATGGCAATGCATTATGTTAAAGTAAGCTTTGGTCTTTTTATACAATCATGCCGTTATAAAACTATTCTATTTAAATTTCCAAAATGGAAAAGGGGAGAGGCTGCCCGTTAAATGCTGGGTGCAACACTCTTTTTGCGGAGCAGAGCGGAGTGAAATGGGTGTGGAATATTATAAAAAATATTTTTTTAGTTGAAAACAAGTAACTTGCCACATTGGACTTTCGTACTATTATTGTACTTTTGCAGTAAGCAAGTAAAAACAATTGATATGAAAGATAAGGATATCAAGCAGTTAATAAAATTAGCACAAAGATTAAATAAGGATATATCAAAAAGATCTGCTATGAACTCTTTGGTGTCGGCTGGTATCTTAACCAAAGATGGAGACTTCACAAAACCTTATAATGGGCTCAAAAGTATAGTCGTTGAATCAAATTCTTGATGTATTACCATAGAAATAATTTACTTATTGGTTTTCATGGTTGTGATGCAGAAACAAGAGATGCACTATTAACCAATCCAAATAAAATTCAAAAAAGCGAAAAACCTTATGATTGGCTTGGACATGGTATGTATTTTTGGGAAAATAATATTGATAGAGCTTTAAATTGGGCAAAGGATAAGGCCAAGAAAGGAGAAATCGAAACCCCATCCGTAATTGGTGCTGTTTTAACTTTAGATTATTGTTTTGATTTATTAGATGGTAGGTTTACCAAGATGATTAAGTCATATTATGAATTGATGGTAAGTACATATGCTGCTATTGGAAAAGAACTACCTGTAAACAGAGATTCAAGAACCGATGATTATAAAGATAAAGTTATCAGGGAACTAGATTGTTCTGTAATTGAATTCATGCATCAGAAAATACAAGAACAAATTGCAGCAGATAATGCTGAGAAAAATTATAGTGAATATAAAGCATTTGATTCAGCCAGAGGTGTTTTTACTGAGGGAGGACCAGCATTTGAAGGGGCTGGAATTCAGCAGAAAAGTCATATTCAAATTTGTATAAGGAATAATAACTGTATTAAAGGATTTTTTCTACCCAGAAAGGAAATCAGATTTTGAGCATAATTATGTTATAGAATTCAGCAGAATACGGTGAAATGAGTATGATCAATATTTAGACACTATGGTTCAATAAGGATTTCAATATCCGGTAAAAATATTTCAGTACTATCTCTCATGGGACTAATAATTTTTGTTCGAACATAACAATTAATCCCTGATTCAAGAACCTCGATAATTTCGGACCAATCCTCAATTTCATTGTATTTATAGAGTAAAGTTGAGTTATCTTTCTTAATTATAAATTGCGTAAGTAGTATTTTATCATTATCAATATTTACAGACTGAATCATTGGATAATTTAAAGTTGAATCAATATCAAAATAAAGTACAGTTTTTTGTCCATTTATATCATCTATCCAAGGTTTATTAAGTTCTGTAAATTTAATGTTTTCCTCATCAATATAAGTACTTTGCGATGACTTTGCAACAACAATAACATCAATTAACTTACCAGTTAATGGGTCAGTTGTTCTTGTTGTATCATGATAAAAATAAAGAAGTGTATCTATTCTGTATTTGGTTTCCTTTAAATCCTTAATACTTAAATGAAGTTCATCACTTTGATCACTAATAATAATATGTGGCTGACTCTCATCCATTAATAAGCTTGGCTTATAATTTTTTATTGTTGAATAGTCTTCACTATATGTATTAATTATATCAAAAATTTGACCTGTTACTGGATCGGTTGTTCGTAAAGTATCCTTCAACACAAAAACTGAATCATTTACGTTTTCATAGAACTGTCCAAACAGATTTGTGCAAAAAAATGTAAGTAATATTATTATTTTAAGTATATTCATATTCTGTAAGTTAGCATTTCCTATCAGGGTTAACAATCAAATAAAAATGAACATTATCGAATTAGAATTATTCTGCTTCAATAATATATATAAAGGGGACAATATTCTTAATTAACTCACTAGTCTCAATCAGATGATTGAGTTGGGTTTGAGTTTGTTCAGATTTTAGATCGAGATTTTCTAGCAGAAGATTAAGATATTGTGATTTTACTGCATAGGAAACATTTTCAGCAGCTTTGTGTTTGCTACTAATTATTCCAATAATATTACCTTGTTCATCGAATACTGGCCCCCCGCTATTACCTGGATGTACAGGAGTTGAAAGTTGATATTCGGTAATATTTCCTTGATAACCTGATTTAGAACTAATAATTCCATCAGTCAATTTAATATCATCACCCATTGTTGACCTTAAAGGATAACCTAAGGTGAAGACTTTTTCACCAAGATTTGATTGTTGATCATTTATTGAATATGGAATTTCATTCCTAATTATATCTTCTCCTTGAATTTTGAGAATTACTATATCATTATTTGGATCACTTTTAACAATATTTGCTTCAATACCCTTATTAAAATCGCCATTTATTCCTTTAATTATAATCCTCTTAGCATCCTTTACTACATGATAATTTGTTATAATATATCCTTTAGTATTAATAGAAAAGCCTGTTGCGCTTACTTTTTTAGAGATATTTGAATTGTATATCTTTAAATCACCTTCAGTTGGAAATACTTTTGTCATCTCATATGAATATTCTGTGAACTCAACTAATGTTTTATTACTTCTAGCATAATTTTTTGCCATTGAGACATATTCTTTTTCTGATAACTCTTCTAAAGGTTTTAGTCTTTTTATTTCTTCACCATCTTGAGCAGTTGCGATCCTAAAATTAAATTTTATATAACCATCATTTATTATTGTTATTTTACCATTTTCCCAATCATTCTCAGAAAGCGGATCATCATATTCTACCAGATATAAGTTATCCATTGCGGTTTTAGTGAATGTTAAACCATATGCTTCTTTAATTACCCATTTATCCGAAAAACTTTCCCAATCATAAAATGGCAAATTATAAGAATAAAAGTGTGAACCATACTTTTTAATGATAAAATGATCATCAAATCCAAAAGTAGGGTTAGGGATCTCGTCTTTAACCACAAATGTATAAGGCTGTCGAACACAAACAATTTTCCAAATACCCTCAATTTTGTCCAATTGATAGTAGTTTGAGATTAGCTGATCTTTAAAATATTTTCCATTATAACCAGTCTCTTGAGATAAAATAGTTGTTTTACAGAAAATGAAAATTAATAATGTTATTACAATTCTAGAAATAGCTATGAAATAGATTCTGCTAGGAAAGAATTTGTTCTGTGAATATTTATATCCAACTTTCAATTGATAATTCTGAGGAATCATAATTATCACTTTTTTTTAAAATAACGAATTCACAAATATATATAGACCTAATTAATCTTTCTTCATATAATTACAAAGTTTGTGTTTACCTACCATTTTTAATTTAATTCAATGAATTAAGCTATCAAATATATTTTAATGATTATAAAATAATCAATATGTTAATAACTAATTGATTATGTTAATATTAATGTGAATATATTTTACTATTATATTATAATCATTTTGTATCTTTATTAAAGTTTAATTGATATTGGTTTATTGCTAGAATGTATTGATAATTTAAAAATATCAGCATGGAGTTAGAAATGAAAAAACAGATCAAAGAATTCGCATTTATTATAGGGAAAAGATTTGATGATAATAAAATTGTAAAAGACCTTATAATTGGTCCAGAAGATGAAAATTTATTTATGAATGATGTTATTTCGGAATATATTTATGGCAATTGCAATCAACCAGATATTTCAGGTTTTAATTCTACTGAATTAGCGGTTTATGTAATTTTCGAACCATGGCCTGAATCAGTTTATGGGTTTTATAGACTTAACAATTTTCTTGAAGATTATAGAGAAAAGATTACCTCTATTATGCCTTAATACTTAGAAACAATTTGTGAAAAAGATTCACATAGATGAATTCAGATAATTTATAAATGAGCTCATCCTATATAGAGCGCAAGCCCGAGGAAATAGCGGGCCAGAGCCGGCGTGAATGGGCAGCTGTTAGGAAATTCCAAAAAGTGCTCCGCATTCTCATTTTGTGAATTTACTTGCAGTTGGCCAGGGAGCGCTGAAGCATTATTTCTTCTTGATTTTTTGCTTCTTTTTTATCAAGAAAAAAGGAAGTGCCAGCCCGGCACGAGGGCAAAGAAAAAAAAGATCTATTCTCATTTTTTTACCTTTACACTAATGTCAACCTTCTAAAAACTAACATCAAATGAGTAAGCAAGAAGAAGTAAATTTTTGGATGGAGATTATTAAAAGCCCAGGACTAAGTGCTTTGATTGGTGCAATTACAGCCACTTTAATTTCTCCTTTTATCAAGTGGGGTATTGAAAAAAGCCGCAATCGGCAAAGTAATCGAGCAAAATTAATTTCGGATGTGAGAACGTTTTTTGCCACATTAGAATGGGATTCTTTTTTGCGATTTAATACTTCGGATTATATTCATCAATTACTACCTTTCATGACCAAGGAGGTTAAAAATAAGCTCAATCTGCTTTTAGATAAATATCCTGAAATAAAAGACCAGATTAGTATTGCTAATCCTGGTATCACTAATATCGGTGAAAATATAACCGGTGCTTTAAGAGAAGCTGTTGAAGAATCAATTCCAAAACAAGCGAGAGAGGCTAAAATTCAATTAGGACAGTTAACATCTGAGTATGTTGTATTAAGGGATGATATTTATAAAATACTTGCTGATTTGGAAAGGAAATGGAAGTTATTGTTGTTTTTGAAATCCTATTATTTTGTTAAATGAATATAAAATATTAAACTCATCGATAGGGTATTACAAAAATGTATTTACGTAATGATAGCAAGTGTATAGCAAACTGACGAAGGAATTGCGGAGCAATCACGAACACCATAAAATAATAATCAATTGGTGAGTAATTTGCGTATACTCTTGCGCTATATTGTAAATACCTCATTTATAAGCACTTAAGCTAAATAGAACTAAACTAGTGCGTAGGCATTATAGTCTTGCAGCTGTGCGGCCGGCGTTGAGGCTGTGGAAGCGCAGCTAAAAATATTTCTTATATTCTTCAAGAAATATTTTTACAAGCTTTGGCGACGGCCGAGCGGCTACTTAATATAGTGCTAATTATGGGACAATAGGTTAGCGAGGAGCTCATATTTAGGTTTTTCTAAGCGAATGTATCATTCTGAACGAACGTTGCATCCTGGAACCGAGAAGCGGCTATTTAATATAATATAAATTATAGTTATAAAATGGAGAACGGAAAGTGAATTAAAATTTAAGGATGCTACAATGGGATATGATGGGCTGAGAATTTACTTTAACATAAAATCATTACCGTACTCAGACTGAAGTCTTAGTACTGATTCTATGTTAACCAGCAGAGCTGGGCGTAAATTCTCTTCAAACGAAAAGCTATTCATTTGTCCTATAATTAATATTATGTTAAATAGAATAAACAAAAAGAAAGGAGAATGTGAATTCTCCCTTCCCTTTTTCTAATTATTTTTTTATTCTTCCTTAGCAACATCCTCACCAAGCTTCGCTTTTACTTCTTGATACTTATCCGTCATTTGCAACCTGTAATATAATGTTTTCAGTGTTTCGAGCGTTTCATTTATATTCTTAGTCTTTTCATCAGCCTTCCATGTTGTGTTCGATTCTGCTATTTCATAAGCCTTTTCCATATAAGGCAGTGCCTTTTTCAAAACTTCATCCGCAGCATCCTTTGCTTTGCCATATTCTAACGGATCACGTATGTTGTTGGCTTCCTTGTACATTTCAACAGCCGTATTGAAATGCATTACTCCCGTATTGTAGTATGCATTAAAATACCCCGGATCCATTTCTATGCATTTCAGGTAAAGTTCCAGCGCCTTCTCGGTATTTTTCTGCTTATCATACAATGTTCCTTCAGCAAATATAAACGAGATGTTCGTCGGATCATCCTCCTGGGCAATCTTCAGATAATCCAATGCTTCCTGCGTTTTATCCGCTACCAGGTAATAATTGATCAGCTCTATTACAATTGCCTGGTTCTCGGGGAATCGTTCGAAACCTTCAACTAATACTTCAAGTCCCTTAGCTGTATCTCCTGCTTCCCAGTACTTATTCCTAAGAAAGATATATAAATCCGGTTCGGGATAATTATAGCTTCTTGCTTTCTCATAATACTCTATCGCTTCTTCTTTCATATCTGCTCTTGAGGCGGCCATTCCTGCATAATAGATCAGGGTTGTATCGACAGCACCTTCCATAATCGGTTTTTCATTGATCCCGGTTATAGCAGCAAAAGATTGAAACGACTTTGCGTAATCCTCTTTTAAAAACTCTTCAATGGCCTGTCTCTCAAACAGTTTTTTCAGCTTGTCGTAGTCTTCTTTTACTTTCTTTTCCAGCTTGTTGTCTGTATCCAGTTCCTGGGTTTTTTCCAGCGAGCGAACAGCTTCCGTCAATGGCGCATCATGAAGCAATACGGTTTCTTCAAAACTCTCCACTACGCCATCTTTGAAAGTAATTTTGATCCTTTCATAAATGTATTCTTCGTATTTGCTGCCCTCTTTTTCCCATGTTTTGATTTCCTGGGGTTCGCTATAAATAAGCTTTACATGAACCTGTTGTGTTCCCTGTCCAATGTGATCACGATTCAGGTTAAAAATATCCATCATCAATTCAGCACGCGATAACCAGAATTTCGAACTCGTATTCTTTTTTTCGTCGGTAAGATTCTCATCACTCTTCTTCAATTTGTTTTTATAAATGCTGAAATTCGCATCGGGTGTTCCTTCTGCAGTTTGTGCTTTTAGCCCTGCACCGGAAGCAAGAATTAATAGTACAATAAAATAAGTTAACTTCTTCATATTACAATAGTATTTAATTCGAGTATTTCAATGCAAAATGCCTGCCATATAATTTTGGGTGACAAATTTAATAAAAGACCGGTATTAACAAGAATCAATTTGCTCTTTATTCACTATTCTTCTTTTGTTTCTTCTGTATCTGAGGTAAGTACATCCTCCTCTCCTTCCAGAACATTGCTTTTCAAAACACTGGCCACTGCTGCAATCGAATCATTTTCCCTCAGATTGATCAGCCGGACACCCTGTGTTGCCCGACCGGATATCCTTATTTTCTCAACTTCCAGTCGTATCGTGATCCCGGACCGGTTAATGATCATAATGTCATCGCTGTCAGTTACCGACTTAATGGATATCAGATATCCCGTTCGTTCGGTAATATTTATCGTCTTCACTCCTTTCCCACCCCTGTTCGTGATCCTGTAATCATCGATGTATGTTCTTTTTCCTATGCCTTTTTCGGAAACAACCAGTATGGTGGTGTCTTCTTTTTCGGGTTCGGCAATTACCAAACCAATCACTTCATCATTTTCATCCTTCAGCCGGATACCAATTACCCCTGAAGCATTTCTTCCCATCGGACGTATGGTTTTCTCATGAAACCGAATGGCCTTCCCGGAACGAACAGCCAGTAAAAGGTGATTGTTTCCATTGGTAAGCCTTGCCTGCAACAAACTGTCGTCTTCCCTGATATTGATCGCAATAATGCCGTTTTGCCTGGGACGCGAATACGCCTCAAGCGAAGTTTTCTTAATGATTCCCTTCTTCGAGCATAAAACAATATAATTATTGTTAAGATACTCAGGATCAGTAAGATTCACTATGTTAATGAAAGCTTTAACATTATCCTCCCCATCAATATTTATCAGATTCTGAATTGCTCTTCCTTTGGATGTGCGTGCGCCTTCAGGAATCTGATACACTTTCAGCCAATAGCATTTGCCCTTTTCCGTAAAAAACAACATCGTATTGTGCATCGTGGCATGAAACATATGCTCAAGAAAATCTTCATCCCTTGTATCACTTCCCCGGCTTCCAAATCCGCCTCTGTTTTGAGTCCTGAACTCAGTAAGGGGCGTGCGTTTGATATACCCGAGATGTGAAATGGTAATGATCATGTCATCATCGGCATAAAAATCCTCCGGATTGAACTCTTCGGCATTGGGAACAATTTCCGTCCGTCTTTTGTCTCCATACTTGGCAATAACCTCTCTCAATTCATCTTTTATGATGTTCATCCTGATCTCTTCGCTGGCCAGAACCTCTTTCAGGTACTCAATATGTTTCATCAACTCATCGTATTCTTCTTTCAGCTTCTCAATCTCCAGTCCGGTAAGCCTCTGGAGCCTCATGTCAAGTATTGCTTTTGCCTGAATATCGGTCAAATCGAAAGTCTTCATCAGTCCTTCACGGGCAATATCGGGAGTCTTGGAAGCCCTTATCAGGGCAATGACTTCATCAATGTTGTCGACGGCTATGATCAAACCTTCGAGAACGTGTGCTTTCTTTTCCGATTGGTCCAGGTCGTATTTTGTTCGTCGTATAACCACCTCGTGCCGGTGCTCAACAAAATACCTGATCAGTTGCTTTAAGTTCAGCATCCTCGGACGCCCCCTGACAAGAGCAATATTGTTCACATTGAAACTTGTCTGAAGCTGAGAATATTTGAACAATTTGTTCAGCACCACGCCTGACTGTGCATCTTTCTTTAAAATAATAACCACACGCAGACCTTTTCTGTCCGATTCATCATTGATATAAGAAATGCCTTCGATCTTCTTCTCATTGATCATCTCAGCTATCTTCCTGATCATCTCAGCCTTGTTTACCTGGTATGGAATTTCGGTAACAACGATGGTTTCCCTGCCGGAGGTTGTTACTTCAATCTCTGTTTTTGCACGTAATACGATTCGTCCCCGCCCTGTTTCAAAGGCTTCCTTAACACCGTTGTATCCATAAATTATACCCCCTGTAGGAAAATCGGGAGCTTTGACATACTCTATCAACTCTTCAATGGATATCTCCCTGTTGTCGATATAGGCAATTGTCGCATCGCATACTTCTTTCAAATTATGAGGCGGCATGTTTGTGGCCATTCCGACAGCTATCCCGGAAGCACCGTTCACCAGGAGTGTTGGAATGCGCGTAGGCAATACCGATGGCTCCTCAAGCGTATCGTCAAAATTCAACTGAAAATCAACCGTATCTTTGTCAATATCAGACAGCGTTTCTTCAGCAATACGTTGCAAGCGGGCTTCTGTATACCTCATGGCTGCCGGACTATCGCCGTCCATGGAACCGAAATTCCCCTGTCCGTCAACCAGCGGATAACGTAACGACCACTCCTGGGCCATACGTACCATAGCGTCATACACCGAGCCGTCGCCATGAGGGTGGTATTTTCCGAGCACCTCTCCTACTATCCTTGCCGATTTTTTAAAAGGTCTGCTGGCCCCGACACCTAACTCCGACATGCCAAATAAAACTCTGCGATGAACAGGTTTTAGTCCGTCTCTTACATCCGGCAAAGCTCTTGATACGATAACCGACATCGAATAATCGATGTAGGCAGATTTCATTTCCTCTTCAATGTTGATCTTAATAATTCTCTCTCCTTCGGCCATTGTTAATTTTGATAAGATTTTATTTGTGGAAAAATAATGTTAAATTTATTAGAAAATGCGCTAGCTAAAGTAGATATTTATGGTGTGATAATGATAAAAATCATCCTGTAATTATCAACAAAAAGTGTTTATAAAACGTTGTTATTATTAGTATATTTGTCATGATCAAAGCGCTGAAAAAACTGATACAAGAACGATTAATTAGAATGGTATGGATGCAAAGTTTTCGCAAAGAATAAAAGACGTATTATCGTATAGCAAAGAAGAAGCTATAAGGCTTGGTAATACTGAGATTGGTCCTGAACACCTGTTCCTCGGTATTTTACGTGAAGGAGAAGGAATTGCTATTGATGTACTTGTCACACTGGGGTCCAATCTCTATGAACTGAGAAAAGACATTGAGGGATCTTTGAATCCCAGCGGACCGATTAAAGTCACCCATACAGAAAACATACCGCTCTTAAAGTCGTCGGAAAGGATACTGAAGCTTGTGTATCTCGAAGCTAAATCGCTGGAAAAGACCACCATCGATACGGGACACCTGCTACTGGCTATGCTGAAAGACGAAAACAGCAAAGTTTCACAAGTCCTGGAAAAACACGATATCAATTATGCCAATGTCCGCAAAGAACTGGAAAAAGACTTAAGCGAATCCATTGAAAAGGCAGAACCCAGGGCGGAATTTCCCCATGAGGAAGACGAACCGGGAAGTACATTCGGTCCGGGGAAAGGCGGACAGGAACAATCATCCAAATCAAGTTCCGAAACACCTGTGCTGGATAATTTTGGCATTGACCTGACAAAAGCTGCCGAAGAAGATAAACTTGATCCCATTGTGGGACGTGAAAAAGAGATTGAACGTCTTGCCCAGATACTCAGCAGAAGAAAGAAAAACAATCCCATACTTATCGGTGAACCGGGAGTCGGAAAATCTGCAATAGCTGAAGGACTGGCTATGCGCATTATGCAAAGGAAAGTCTCCCGTGTTCTGTTCGGGAAACGGGTGGTGACACTCGATCTTGCATCCATTGTTGCAGGCACAAAATACCGCGGACAATTTGAAGAGCGGATGAAAGCCATCCTGAATGAACTTCAGAAAACATCCGATGTGATCCTTTTCATTGATGAAATACATACCATTGTCGGTGCCGGCGGAGCAACAGGTTCCCTGGATGCAGCCAACATGCTGAAACCTGCCCTTGCAAGAGGTGAAATACAATGCATAGGCGCTACCACACTCGATGAATACAGGCAGCATATTGAAAAAGACGGCGCTCTCGAACGCCGCTTTCAGAAGGTTATGATTGAACCTACTACCGAAGGAGAAACGGTCAATATCCTGAATAACATCAAAGAAAGATACGAGGACCACCACAATGTGATCTATACCAATGAAGCTATTCATGCATGCGTAAAACTCACCAACAGGTATATTACCGACAGACACCTGCCCGACAAAGCCATCGATGCACTGGATGAATCCGGATCGAGGGTCCATATTTCAAACATTGTTGTGCCTGAAAGTGTTCTGGACCTCGAAAAAAAGGTGGAAGAGACAAAGAAGGAAAAAATTAAGGCTGTTAAGAATCAGAATTTCGAAAAAGCTGCAAGCTTCAGAGATAAGGAGAAAGAATACATAGAAGGACTGGAAGAAGAAAAGCTTCGCTGGGAAAAAGAACTGGCGAGCAATCGTGAAATTGTTGATGATGAAAAAGTTGCAGAAGTGGTTGCCATGATGACGGGTATTCCCGTTCAGCGTATTGCCCAGGCCGAAGGTATACGACTGCTGAAAATGAGTGATGAGATCCAGGGAAAAGTAATTGGTCAGCATGAAGCTGTTCAAAAGGTTGTTAAATCCATTCAGAGGAATCGTGCCGGTTTAAAAGACCCAAACAAGCCCATTGGGACATTTATCTTTTTGGGTCCTACAGGAGTCGGAAAAACACAACTGGCAAAAGTCCTGGCTCAATACTTATTCGACAGCACCGACAACCTTGTGCGCCTTGATATGAGTGAGTATATGGAAAAATTTTCGGTTTCAAGACTGGTCGGAGCTCCTCCAGGCTACGTTGGTTATGAAGAAGGTGGTCAGCTTACTGAAAAAGTTCGCAGAAAACCCTATTGTGTTGTTTTGCTCGATGAAATAGAAAAAGCTCACCCCGATGTATTCCATATCTTGCTTCAGGTTCTTGATGAAGGGCAACTGACAGACAGCCTGGGCCGCAGAGTTGATTTCAGGAATACGATCATCATCATGACTTCCAATATAGGAACACGTCAATTGAAGGATTTCGGTCAAGGTATCGGGTTCAGCACAAAGGCTAAACAGGCTCAGAGCAACGACTATATTAAAAGTGTCATACAAAATGCCCTGAAAAAGGCTTTCGCACCTGAATTTCTGAACAGGATCGATGATGTTGTGCTATTCAACGCACTAACCAAAGAAGACATCTTCAAAATCATTGATATAGAACTGGAAGGTTTGTATCAGCGAATTATAAATCTGGGTTACAAAATAAAACTCACCAATGCCGCAAAAGATTTCATTGCCGAAAAAGGGTACGACATCCAGTTTGGTGCACGTCCGCTAAAACGTGCCATACAGAAATACCTGGAAGATCCTATGGCCGAAGTACTTATTAAGTCTGACATGAAAGAAGGAGATATAGTAAATGTAGGATTGAACCAGAAAACAGAAGAAATTACCATTAAAGTAGACAAGGCAGTGAAAGAAATTGAAAATGAAAATAACAAGGAAAAAAGAAGTGTGAAAAAAAATGAATAATTGCCAGTTACCGGATTAACATAAGAGGGCTTGTCAGGCCCTCTTTTATTTTTTACGGTTATTCATTACATTTGCATCAGCTTTTATGACACAAACCTTATCTATACGTGTGTAAGGTCCTTTCGGACCCCCTCCTGAAGATTATCCATACAGGGTAATCCTTATATTGTATTCACTTATATTAAAACCTCACAAATCTGATACAGCACATGTATTGGTTTGTTTCATTAAATTTATACTGATCATGAACACATATTTTTACGAAGTTTTTGAGAATATACCACGTCAGGGTCCCGGATTGAACTCCTATACCAGGAAAGCATTCCAATGCATTGAAAAAGACCTGCCGGTAAAACCGGAAATTCTGGATATAGGTTGCGGCAAAGGCTTTCAAACACTTCAACTGGCAGAGTTATCAGAAGCTAACATTACGGCTGTTGACAATCACCAGGTTTTTCTGGATGCACTGAAAGTTTCCACTGTAAAAGCCGGTTATGATAACAGAATCCACCCGGTAAATTCTGATATGACAAAGATGAGTTTTCAGACTTTATTTGACCTGATCTGGTCGGAAGGTGCTGTCTTTGTCATTGGAATAAAAGAAGGTCTTAAACAATGGAAAAAGTACCTTAAACCCTGCGGATTTATGGTATTGACCGATTTATTCTGGCTTACTGACACGCGGCCCAATGAGCTGACCAGGTATCTTGAAGAAGAATGTCTTTACGTATTGACTGTAGATCAAGCGATCCGGGAAGCTGAAACACAAGGTTACCTGTGCATCGATCATTTTACTCTTCCGCTCGAAGGCTGGACAACAGAATACTATCAGCCACAGAAGAAAGTGATACAACAACTCAGGAAAAAATACGCAGGCAATAAGGAGGCTCTGGAAACCTTTGATGCCATTGAGTATGAGAAAGAAATTGTAACGAAATACAACCGCTATTTTGGTTACGAGTTCCTTATCTTAAGAAAATCCTGATATGCTCTAATATAAACCCGGCAAGTCCGGGTTTTTTTTCTGCCTATTTGGAATTTGTCTAAAGTAAATTGGAAAATACGGGTTTTCAGCATCTCAAATGTATTAATACCATAGATAACGAATACAATATCCATCTAATGTTACAACCATGAAAAAACCAATTTTTTTACTAAGCTTACTATTCGCAGTTGCAATCCATATTTTTTCTCAGACTCTTACTATTGACGTTGGTGGCGTTGAACGGGAATATATTCTTCATGTTCCCGATAATCTTCCTCCCGGTGAAGATGTTCCGGTAGTTATTGCACTTCATTTTCTGGGTTGCACGGCATCCAGCTTTGAGGTTCTTACGCAATTCAGCGATAAGGCAGACATGGAAGGTTTTATTGCCGTATATCCTCAGGGTATTAGCAATTCCTGGAATGCAGGAGGATGTTGTGATCCTGCTGCCAGTAGCGGGGTTGATGATATCGGATTCATATCGGCACTGATCGACACCCTGATTGAAGAACAGCCTGTGGATCCGGAAAAGGTATTTATTGTTGGATTTTCCAACGGAGGAATCATGGCGTATACACTGGCGTCGGAAATATCCGATAAGATCGCCGGTATCGCTCCTGTCGGAGCACTGTTCATGATGGAAGAAAACCATGCAGCAAATCCCGTTCCCATTATTCATTGTCATGCTTTGGACGATGCTTCGGTAGATATCAATGGTCAGTGGGGATGGCTTTCTGTTGCCGACCTTCTGGATGAGTGGAAGACCATAAACGGCATTACCGCCGAGCCCGATACCTTCAGGGATGACAGCAGAATTAAAGGAATACTCTATCCTTCCCCTGACAGCTCGGCAAACATTATTTTGTATTTAACCGAAACAGGCGGTCATTCCTATACCCTGAACAGTCGTCTCGGAACCACCAACCGTATATGGGAATTTTTCACCACACAGATTAACAGAGCTCCGGTCCCTTATGATACAATTGTTGAAGGACCCAGACTGAGAGATTTTAATATTCACATTCCTTCCGGTTACTACACGGCAATTGATACTTCCGTAAAATACCCGCTGATACTGGCGGCACACGGATGGAATCAGAATCCGGAATCAATGGCATTGTATACGGGATTCAATTCGCTGGCCAACAGGAACGATTTCTTTGTTTCGTATCTGCACTATGTCGGTCCTCCCCCGGATTTAAGCTGGAACTATTTTATGGATGAAGAAAAGCCCGATGATATCGGATACGCCAAAGCGGTTATTGACACCTTGTTTGCCAGGTTTCCATTGGATTCTGCAAAGATCTATGCCGTTGGATTTTCTGACGGATGCGGACTTGCCAACAGGCTGCCTTTTGAAACGGACGGACTGGTAAGTGCAACCGGTACGGTTGGCGGAATGATAGAATTTGATGAAGAAGTATCCACAACGCCGGTGAGAATGATCCATTTCCACGCAAAAAATGACCCGTCTGTGAACTATTCCAACGTAAGAGACAATGTATTAAACTACTGGCTGGAAGTTAACGGGTGTTCCGGTGACCCGGAAATTCTTGTTGATGAACAGGAATATCTCGGGGAATTATGGAAAAATGCAGAAGAAGAAAATATGATCATATTCTATTCTCTCCCATTGAATATGCATACATGGCCCGTAAACGGAGAATATAACATGCTGCTTTCAGCATCTGATCTTATGTGGGAGTTTTTTAGCACTGGTACCGCCGTCGCAAATATACCCCATGTCAGTAGCCTCAATGAAAGAACAGCTGACAGAGCTGTTACAGTTTATCCCAGTCCGGCAAAAGATAAACTTTCTGTTAAACTGGGACTTAATATTGAGGATGTATCAGGCATTCAGATCCTGGACCTGAAAGGGAATATCTATCGTGTTTTCAGCGATAATCTCAGTTTCGGAGCAAACAATACACTGGAACTTGATATAGCTGATCTGCCTGCAGGATTATATATTCTTAGAATTCAGGGAGTGAAGTCAATGTACCAGGAAAAATTTCTTGTATTGAATTGATCAAAGAATCTCATCGTATAGAAAGTGTTAGGTTACAGGAACACTCTGTCTGCGTCTGCCGGCAGAGTGTTTTGTTATTGTATATATTCGGCATGCAAATCGTATTCTTCCGCGGCCGTAATTTTTACTTTATAGAATTCTCCTGTTTTAAGTTGGGTATTGGAATGTATGAGCACGTCGTTATCCACTTCGGGTGAATCACCTTCACTCCTGCCGACATAAAAATCCCCTTCTTTCCTGTCGATTATGACGTCAAGGGATTTGCCCACTTTCGACAGATTCAGGTTATGAGAAATCCCCCGCTGAAGTTCCATAATGCGTTCTGCCCTTAAATTCTTAACTTCTTCAGGTACTTCGTCGTTCAGATTCCGGGCTCCAAAAGTGTCTTCTTCTTCACTGTAAGTAAATACACCCAAACGGTCAAATTGAATTCTTTCGACAAACAGCATAAGTTCTTCGAACTCCTTGTCTCCTTCCCCCGGATGTCCGGTCATTAAGGTAGTTCGTAAGGTAAGATCAGGAATTCTTTTCCGGAACATCTCAATCAACTCATAAGTTTGTTTGCCTGTTATTCCACGATGCATTTTTTTCAGGACCTGCCCGTTGATATGCTGAAACGGAATATCCAGATATCTGCAAATGTTTGATCTCTCATGCATAACCTTCAGGACATCTTTCGGAAAACCTGCAGGATATGCATAATGAAGACGAATCCATTTCAATCCCTTAGTATCTGCCAGAAGTTTCAACAATTCAGCAAGATTTTGTCTCCCGTAAATATCGACTCCATAATAAGTAAGATCCTGTGCAATGAGTATAAGTTCTTTAACTCCTGAAGACACAAGTTTTTGTGTTTCCCTAAGAATATCTTCAACCGGTTTGGATTTGTATCTGCCACGCATAAGAGGAATTGCACAAAAAGAACATTTCCTGTCGCATCCTTCCGATATTTTCAGATAGGCATAGTGTGAAGGAGTTGTAAGAATTCTTTCACCGGTTAGATTTGCTTTATAATCATATCCCAGAGTGTTGATTATTTCCTTCAGGTTGTTACAGCCGAAATACTCATCCACACCAGGAATTTCTTTTCTCAGATCGGACTTATATCGTTCCGAAAGACAACCCATCACATAAACATGCTTCAAAATGCCCTGTTTTTTGGCCTTCACATGCCGCAGAATCATATCAATTGATTCTTCCTTTGCATCTTTGATAAATCCGCATGTATTGATAATCACCGTATCTGCCTGCGAGGAATCGCTGTTATGCACTACCGGCAATCCGTTAGCATCCAGCTGTTTCATTAAAACTTCCGAATCAACCACATTTTTAGAGCATCCTAATGTTACAACATGCACAGAGTACTTTTTTGTTTTGGTTCTCATCATTCGTGGATATAATCAGTATTTCATACCTGGAAAAGCATATTGCTCCGAATACTATTCAACATATGGTAAAAACCGGAAGGTTTGTTCGTGACAGGATTATTCTGAAAACAGGGAATCGACAAATTCTTCCTTGATGAACACCTGGAGATCTTCCATTTTTTCACCGATCCCTATGTATTTCACAGGAACTTTGAACTGATCTGAGATGCCGATCACCACTCCTCCTTTAGCTGTCCCGTCCAATTTTGTAATTGCCAGTGCATTTACCTGGGTTGCAGCAGTAAATTGCTTTGCCTGTTCATATGCATTCTGGCCCGTTGAACCATCGAGAATAAGCAAAACCTCGTGAGGTGCATCGGGAATAACTTTCTCCATCACTCTTTTGATTTTTGAAAGCTCATTCATCAGGTTGATTTTGTTGTGCAATCTTCCCGCGGTATCAACAATTACAACATCCACATCCCCTGCTTTTGCTGAGGCAAGAGTATCATATGCAACACTAGCCGGATCAGAACCCATTTGTTGTTTCACTATGGGAACACCTACCCTTTCTGACCAGATTGTCAATTGTTCTACTGCAGCGGCACGAAAAGTGTCTGCTGCACCCAACAGCACTTTCCTGCCGGTTTTTTTATAGTGGTATGCAAGTTTGCCAATGGTCGTGGTTTTACCCACCCCGTTTACACCTACAACCATTATTACATAAGGCTTGGCAGCGAGAGGTGCTTCAAAACCATTTACATCGCCTGAATAATTTTCTGAAAGCAGGGATGCTATTTCCTCTTTAAGGATAATATTCAGCTCTTCCGTATTTAAATACTTGTCCTTTGCAGCACGTTTTTCAATTCTGTCAATGATGCGCAATGTTGTATCCACCCCGACATCCGAACTAACCAGCACTTCCTCAAGATTATCCAGCACTTCATCATCAACCCGGGATTTGCCCACAACTGCACGTGAAAGTTTTTTAAATACACTCTCTTTGGTTTTCTCAAGCCCCTTGTCAAGGTCTTCTTTTTTCTCTTTTGAAAAGAATGAAAATTTTGCCATAGTATAAAAATAAAAAAGCCTTCTCAGGTAAAGAAAGCTTTAAATTTAGAGTATATTTTTAAGTTCTATTTACCTAATTATTAAAATAATCTTTGATATGATCGTTATGCACAATCTCTTCCTGGAAAGTAAAAGATCCTGTTTTTTCAGATTTCACCATCTTAATGCATTTGGTAAAAACTTTTCCTTCTCCTTTTTGCAATGATGCAACAACTTTCTTTGCCATGATTCAATTTATTTTATTTCACGGTGAATGGTCATTTTCTTTAAGACCGGATTGTACTTTTTCACTTCCAGTCTGTCCGGGGTATTTTTCCTGTTCTTTGTGGTAATGTATCTTGAAGTTCCGGGCATGCCGGAATCTTTATGCTCTGTACATTCCAGAATAACCTGAACCCTGTTCCCTTTCTTAGCCATTTTCTAACTGTATTAATAAGATGTTATATATCCCTTTCTCTTTGCTTCATCAAGAGCTTTTTTCAGACCTTTCTTGTTAATATTGCGAAGCCCTGCGGCAGATACGCGCAAAGAAATCCATCGGTCTTCTTCAGGAAGATAGAATTTCTTATCGAACAAATTGGGATAAAACTTTCTCTTGGTGCGTTTCTTCGAATGTGACACGTTATTCCCGAACGTTGTTCTCTTCCCTGTTATCTGACAAATCCTTGACATTTTGCTATCGATTTATGCTATTTTTTTAACAGTTCGCAAAGTACGCTAAATTATTTTAATTTATCAAACAAATTATTCAATATTTTAACACCCCTGAATGAGCGCATTGCGCAGCATATTCAATGCATAAAGAGAGGCTTTGGTAATATTTCTTCCGCGATGATCTCCAAGCAAAAATTTCTTTGAGATTACCTGCCATGGAGTTGCTATGGCAATCCATGTTGTACCTACAGGTTTTTCTTTTGTACCTCCCTCCGGACCAGCTATTCCCGATGTTGAAATGGCATAATCCGTCTCAAATTTTGCCTGTATGCCTTTGGCCATTTGCTCAACGACTTCCCTGCTAACAGCTCCGTTGGTTCGAAGATCATGTTCCTGAACACCCAGAACATTTGTCTTAATCTCATTGGAATACGCCGTAACTGATCCCTTAAAATAAGCCGATGAACCCGGAACACCGGTAATCATATGTGCAATATTGCCACCGGTGCAACTCTCTGCTAACGAAAGAGTTGCTTGCTTTCCCAGCAACAACTTACCAACAACCGATGCCAGCGTATCATCATCAAATCCGAAGATGTTCTTTTCACCGACCAGATTCATCAATTCAACAAGTTTCTTCTCCAGCAGATTTTCAATTCTTTTTTTTTCACTTCCCGAAACAGACAGACGCAATCTCAACAACCCAGGACTCGGTAAATAGGCAAGTGTAACATTCTCAGTCAATGTTTTTTCCCAACTTTCAAGAGTATCAGCCATAACCGATTCTGCCACTCCTGTTGTAAGAACTGTTCTGTGTAACCTGTTGGGCAACGAAAATTCTTTGTGCAATAAGGGAATGACTTCTTCTTTGATAAGAGCTTTCATTTCGTATGGAACTCCGGGCAAGGAAATGATCATTGTATTACCTTTCCTGAATACCATTCCCGGAGCACTGCCGTTCCGATTGATGAGAACTTTACAATTCTCAGGAACTTCGGCTTGTTTGGTATTTCTCTGCGTGACCTTCACTCCTCTTGACGAAAGAAAATCCCGAATGTGCCTGAGAGATTCTTCATGAATAGCAAGCTTACTATTGAAATAGGCAGCAAGTGTATTCTTCGTAATGTCATCATTGGTTGGTCCGAGACCACCCGTAAGTATAACTATATCAGAATTTTGTATAGAATCATCTAAAGTCTTACTTATATCGAAAGCTGCATCAGCAATCGAATGAATCATGCGCACCCTGATGCCATTGGAATTCAATTCCGAAGCAATAAAAGCCGAGTTAGTATCTGCAACCTGGCCTATCAATATCTCATCACCTATGGTAATTATATCTGCGTACAATACAACTTAATTTTTACAATTCATCATGATTCCTATTGCCATCAGGTAAAAATTCGAAGAGAATTTTACTGTAAATGGATTCATTATTTTGCAAAAATAAGGAAATAAGCGTATTGCTTCTGCCTGTTCTGAAAATAAAAATTCCGGCTGCTCTAAAGGCCTGCCGGAATCTTCATAAAGGAATACTGTAACCTATTACTAATTGGAACAATCAACATTATCAATAGCATCCTGGTATTCTTGTCTTTGTGCTGGTGTTAATGTTGTTGCACAGCCATTTAAATAATCCTCCGCAGCTTGTATAAATGCCTCACAATTTTCCTGCGTTGGATTCATCAGGTATTCCTGATATGTATTTATAAAAGCATTTCCAAGCTCTTCACAATTAACGGCAATATCATCTGATTTTTTGCAGGAACTGAATAATAACAACACCATGGTTATCAGGACTACGGTATAAAAAAGAAATACATTTTTTCATAAATATTGAATTTTAGTTTACCATTTGTTCATTTACTGGCTTATTCATCCGGAATTCATAGTAATATTAAAAAACAATGAAATACTTTTCTTTACCAGTTTAGTATTTCTTGCCGGTTAATTAGTATGCAAAAGGTATGAGTTAGAATTCAGAATAAGTGAAGGATTGAAATGCATGAACCACACTCACAACGACCAGACAAGGTATCAAAAAGGTATTGTATTTATCTTTTTTTAAGAGCCCTGATCCTTTGCATCAGTGTAGGATGCGAATAATGAAAGAAAACATAAACAGGGTGAGGCGTAAGATTGCTTAAGCTTTTTGTGGATAATTTTTTCAGTGCGCTGATCAGATATTTTGCATCGTAATGTTTCCTGGTAAAACGATCTGCCTGGTATTCATGAGACCGGGAAAGAAGGTTTAAGGCCAGTCCGACAACGGTTGAAATAGGACTGTAAATTATTCCAAAAGCAAGGATTACCATATGAATGCTATGAACCTTGGCACCCAGGGCCCAGGATAACATGGGATTTACCGTAAACAACGAAAAAACATACAATGTGATCCCGGTTTGAACAACACCCAACAAGATATTTAACCTGGAATGTTTTTTCTTGTAATGACCAATTTCATGTGCAAGTACGGCAACAATTTCATCAATCGAAAGATCATCAATCAACGTATCGTACAATACAATTCGTTTCTCAGAACCCAAACCTGTAAAATAGGCATTTGCTTTGGTAGAGCGTTTGGATCCGTCAATAACAAAGACATTTTCCAGTTTAAAATCCACTTTGTTACAAAAATTGCTGATAGCCTTACGAAGAGGTCCTTCTTCCAATGGAGTTTGCTTATTAAATAATGGCACAATAAGCGTGGAGGAAAACATATTAATAAACAACATAACCCCCGATACTGCGATCCATGCATATACCCAAAACATTTGCCTGGTAAGAAGATAAAACCAGATGATCAAAGCCGTTATTCCGCCTCCCAAAATGGCAGCTACAAGCCATCCTTTGATCTTATCAAGAAAAAAAGTCTTTAAGGTTGTTTTATTAAATCCGAACTTTTCTTCAATTACGAAGGTATCATAGAGTGCAAAAGGTGTATTAAGTATATCGGAAGCAAGCATAATGAATGCAAAAAACAGTAAGGCCACCAACAGAGGATTGGATGTTATGGTTCGTGTCAATTGATCTACATAACCAAATACATGAAATACCAGGATAGTTACAATCAGAACAAAGCTGTACGTACTTGTAATGAGCGAAAACCGCTCATTCACCATCTTGTATTTCTGTGACTTTTTATACTGCCTGGAATCATATACATCCTTCACTTCATCCGGCAATTCTGCATTGTATCTTTTCGAATTCAAAAAGGAAAGAATACGCTCCAAAATAAAATTGAACACGATTATGCTCATAATAAGAATAAACGGAGCATTGTAACCGCAGGTAAGATGATGCTCCCACAATCCTTTAAAAAACTTTCCAACAAAAAGGATGATCAACATTGCGTTTCGTAATATAAGCATTCGTTATACTATCCAAAAAAACCAAAAATAGTAAAATACTTGTATTTATCTATTGATAAATGAGGTGGTGAGGCGATTAGTTGTAAGTTTAGAGTTTCTTGTTTGTTTGGTTCAGGAGTTGCTGGTTGCTTGTTGGAAAGTGACGGGAGGTTGAGTTGTCAATGTTTAACTGTTGAATCGTGTAACTGTTGGACTGGTGATTGGTGATTGGTGATAAGTTAATTATTTATAAATATTTACGATTCAATAGTTACACAACCGATACCGATGAAAATCGGGAGAGCTCGACGAAGTCAATTAAACCCATCCATCACACAAGCCATGTTTTCGAACCGCTCCCAATACGGTTCGACATTCTTTTTTATCTTCCACACAAAAAAGAATGCAAAAAAGGTCACCGTTCCATAAAAATCACTTGAATTACTACGGAAGGCTTTCTCCCTGCGGAACCCAAACTCACTCCTCCTTCGTCGTCGCTCAGACAGGGTTCCTCCAAAGCCACCGCAACGAAATCCTTCCTTGAATTCATAGATGATTTTTATCAGACGGCCTTTATTTTGTTTCAATGGTCATAGCCAAAAGAGTTAACAAGTCTCTAATCTAAAGTTTTCAGTTAAACAGTTCCACGATTAAACAGTTAAACCAGTAACCCAACAACCTAATAACCTAAAAACCATCTCATCTTCTCACTCTCTCACATTCCCGTTTTCTCAACTTTTTAATATCTAAACGTCTCAAC
>Ga0315545_1000679_pt1 | contig 35595 bp, 32 predicted proteins | sample SalMarSW160210MG_FD_203096 | JGI IMG/M metagenome (GOLD analysis project Ga0315545, IMG submission 203096) | Salt marsh sediment microbial communities from the Plum Island Ecosystem LTER, Massachusetts, United States - Salt Marsh Sediment SW1602-10 ...
TGATGAGGCAAAGTCCCGTGCTTCAGGATTCAGATTCGACATCAGGCTCCTCCCAATCTGTTTTTGCCCATGATACCTGGCTCACGCCTGATGTCCAGATTTCGCAAAACAATTGAACACTATTGGGAGGACAGCGTTGATCAGCATCTTTGAAGTCATAGGCGGCTTGTCCCTTTTCATGTTTGGCGTGCGGCTGCTCAGCACGGGCATGGAGAAATTGGCGGGCAACCGAATCCAGGAATGGCTGGATCGCCTGACCAACAAACCCATCAAAGGGGCATTCTTCGGCGCCGTCGCCACGGCTCTGATCCAAAGCAGCAGCTTGCTGATGGTGACCATGCTCGGCCTGATCAACGCCAACCTGATGACGCTCGAACAGGCGGTAGGCGTGATGATGGGTCAAGAGATCGGCACGACCCTCACAGCTCAGATCGTGGCCTTCAAGGTCGGTGACTTTTGTTTTCTCTTTGTCGCCCTGGGGTTCGTCCTGATCGAGTTTGCCCCTCGGCGAGGCTGGCAGGAATACGGCGAGATTGTCCTGGGGTTTGGCATCCTTTTCCTGGGAATGGATCTCATGTCCGACGCCCTAAAGGTCCTGACAGAAGTGCCCGCCGTGGCGAACTGGCTGGCGTCCCTGGGGCAAAACTACCTGGCAGCAGTCCTGGCCAGCACCGTCGTCACCGCCATCGTCCAGTCCAGCTCGGCGATGACCGGACTCGTCGTTGCAATGGGGATAAGCGAAGCGATCACACTTCCCACGGCGATCGCTCTGATCTTGGGCGCCAACATCGGCACGTGCGTAGACACCCAGTTCATCGCCTCGCTGCGCCTCTCCAGAGCCTCCCGGCGGGCGGCCGTCGCCCAAACGCTCATCAACGTCGTCGGCGTCCTGCTCTTCCTTCCCTTCCTTTCCCCTTTTGCCGACCTTGTCAGCCGCACCGCCCCTGACCTCCCGCGCCAGATCGCCAACGCGCACACTGTCTTTAACGTCACCGTCAGCGTCGCTCTTTTTCCTTTCATCAAGCTCATCGTCCGAGCCGCCGAGTTCCTGGTGCCGAAAAGCCCGGAGGAGGAAAAACCAAAGCTCACGGCGTACATCGACGAGCGGCTGTATCGCCTGCCCCCAGTCGCCCTGACCGAAGCCCTCAAAGAGCTGATAAGGATCGGCGAGATAACGACCGAGATGATCGAACGCAGCCGACTGGCACTGATCCAGGAAGACATGGAAGCCGCCCAGTGGGTGCTGGAACAAGAGAGCGAGTTGGTAGACCCGGTGTGTGTGATCCTCGAACATTTCGTCAACACGTTGATGCAGGGGAACCTCAGCGTCAAACAGCAAAACCGCTGCTTTCAACTGAAAAACCTGCTCACCGACATCGAGCGGGTCGGCGACCTGGCGGAGGATCTAGCGCAGGCCGCACAGAAAAAGGTGACTCACAGTGTCGCGTTCAGCCCTCAGGCGGTGGAGGAGATAGACAGGCTTTGCAAACACACGCGCCGCACGTACGCATATGCCGTCACTGCCGTCCAGGATGACAACGAGCTCCTGGCGCGGCGGGCCTGCCGCCTGGAAGACGAATTCGACCAGCTCTATATCGAGGCGCGACAGGGGCACATCGACCGCCTGGCTGCAGGGGTATGCCAGCCAGAATCGGACGTCATATTCATCGAATCACTGCGCAACCTGGAGCGCATCAGCGATCACGCCGACAACCTGGGGATAAGCGTGATGCGGAATTAGACAGTGTAGAAAAGGAGGCACTTGATGAACCTTCTCGACTTTCTCAATATCGCCCGCGGCGGCGAGCCCGCCAATCTAGCTCTGCGCAACGGGCGCGTGATCAACGTCTTCACCGGCGAGATCGTGGACGCCGACATCGCCATTGCTGGCGAAACCATCGTCGGCGTCGGGCCCGGCTACGAGGCACGGCAAGAAATCGACCTGGGCGGGCGCTACGTCTGCCCCGGCCTGATCGATGCCCACGTCCACGTCGAGTCCTCGATGGTCACCCCGCTCCAGTTCGCCCGCGCCGTCGTGCCGCGCGGCACCACCGCCGCCGTCACCGATCCGCACGAGATCGCCAACGTCGCCGGAGCAGCGGGCATCTGCTACATGCTGGCTGCCTCCGAGGGACTGCCGCTGACCGTGTACGTCAACCTGCCCTCCTGCGTCCCGGCCACGCACATGGGCACTGCCGGAGCGAGTTTGGAAGCCGACGACCTGATCAGCCTAGCCGATCTCCCTCGCGTCATCGGCCTGGCCGAGTTCATGAACGTGCCCGGCGCGGTGCTGGGCTTGCCGGGCGCCCTTGAAAAGCTAATCGCTTTTCAAGGGCGCGTCATCGACGGCCACGCCCCCGGCGTGAGCGGCAAGTGGCTCCAGGCCTACGTCGGTGCCGGTCCCGGCTCCGACCACGAATGCACAGCCGCCGACGAGATGGTAGAGAAACTGCGATTAGGGGTATACGTGTTCGTCCGCGAGTCCACCGCCGCCAAAAATCTGCGCGCCCTCCTGCCCGCCATCACCCCGCAGAACAGCCGCCGCTGTGCCTTCTGCAGCGACGACCGTCACCCGGCCGATCTACTGGACGAAGGGCACCTCGATCACATGATCCGCCTGGCCGTCGGCGAAGGGCTCGACCCCATCACCGCCATCCAGATGGCCACCCTCAACGCCGCCGAGTGGTTCCGCCTGCGCGACCGGGGCGCCATCGCTCCCGGCAAGCGCGCCGATCTGATCGTCCTATCGGACCTGAAAGACTTTCGCCCAGAAATTGTGTTCGCCGGAGGCGCACTGGCTGCGCAGGACGGCGCTCCCACAGGCAAGTGGGCCACCCCTGCCGTGGACGATGCGGACGTGCGCGAAACCGTGCGGGTGGATTGGGATCACCTCAGCCTCGCCATCCCTGCCGAAGGCAAACGAGCACGCGTGATCGGCGTCGTGCCCGACCAGGTCGTCACCGAGCACCTGATTGAAACGCCGACCATCGCCGAGGGTTTTGCGATCGCCGATCCAGAACGAGACCTACTCAAACTCGCCGTCATCGAACGCCACCGTGGAACCGGCAACGTGGGACTGGGGTTCGTCAAGGGCCTGGGGCTCCAGCGTGGGGCCATCGCCGGCAGTGTGGGCCACGACGCCCACAACCTCACCGTCGCCGGATGCGACGACGTCTCGATAACGTCCGCCGCCCGCGCCGTGGGCGAGATGGGCGGCGGACTGGCGGCTGCGGTGGGCGAGGAGCTGGCGGCCTGCGTGCCGCTGCCCATCGCCGGCCTCATGTCCGACCAGCCGGTGGAGACTGTGCGTCAGCAGATGGACAAGCTGGTGGAAACCGCCCACGAGCTCGGCTCACCCCTGCACGACCCCTTCATGACGCTGGGGTTTCTGGCGCTGGAGGTCATTCCATCTCTGAAGTTGACAGATCAGGGACTGGTTGACGTGGACAAGTTTGACTTTGTGCCTTTGTGGACAGAATAGGCAAATGAAGGAGAACTCAGGCAAACCCACCGATCTGCGTAGCCAACGCCGCCGCGAGCAACGGCGGCTTCTCTGGGTCGTCGCTGGCTTCCTCGTTGCCGGCGGCTCCATCGCCATCTGGCTGGTCTACGGACCAAGTGCTGTACCGCTGGGCCTGACGTGTCTCTTCGCCGGTGCAGGCACTCTGGGTTTGCTGTGGTTGATCCTGACGCTGATAGAGAAACTCGTGGATAAATAGCCCTTCCCCCTTTCATCCATGGGGAGGGGGAAGGGATCAGGGTGAAAGAGAGCCAAAGGCGGCGACCACAGTCGCTGCCCCCTCAGTCGCCGGCAACTCCTGTCTCCGCAGAGGCTTTCGTCTCCTTCGCCTTGTCCTCTTTGCGCGTCACGAGGTAAACGATGAGCAGCCCCAGGCCGATAAAGAGCGGAATCAGGCCCAGCAGCAACAAAGGGCTATTATAGGCGCTCGTGATAGCGACAGGCAGCAGGCCAAGAACCAGCGCCAGACCCAGCCCGGCCAGCACGAGCCCCCAGACCAGGAACCCTCGCCCCTGAGATCGCGGCGCTCTTGCATACTGCTCCGGCAGCAGCCCCTTCTCTGCCATCGCCACAATCTCTCTATGCTTGAACCATCGAAGCAGGACAGCAGTACCAAAGATCACGAAGAAGAAGATGACGGAACCCGTACACGGAATCAAGCCAAACAGAACTGTGTTTTGGTCCATTGTTTCCTCCTCAATCAAGGTGATAATCTGTCAATCCACGCACCATCTACCGACTCTCCAGCGTGACATCCCCGCTGCTGGTCGCGATTTCCAGCATCGCACCGCCGCCATTGACCGCACCCACGAGGCGGTGTTCGTCAAAGTCGGCCATCTCGACCACAAAGCTAGTCTTGATATCGCCAGACGTGGTTGCGATGTCCAGACTCAGGGCCGAATCCTTTGGAAGAATCAAACGCACATCCCCGGAGGTGCTTTTGATGCTGTGATCGCCTTCAACGGCCAAGCCTCCAGCAAAACCGAGCCCGCCGCTGCTGGTCTCAATCTCCAATTGTACTGCAGTCGCGTTCTTCACATCGATAGTTCCAGAAGTTGTCCGGATGCCCACCGGCCCGCTGCACCCATCCAGTGACACATTGCCGGAAGATGAGACCAGCCGATAGGACGAGGCAGCGACGCCTACCACAGTTATGGGAGAGGATGTGTTCTCCACGTCAAGCTTGCCGTCCAATGTCCCCCTCTCCACCTGGACTCGGGCGCTACTGCCACTCAGTGTAAGACTGCCTGCTGACATATCTCGCAGCACCACGTCGCCGGAGGTGACTTCAATCCCGATATCACCGCCGATATCCAGGCCGTCGAGCGCAGGTTCGCCACTGCTGGACTCAACAGTGAGCGTCCCAGCTTCCAGATCTTGCAGCCTTATGTCGCCCGAAGTTGCCTTGACCTTGGCGTCTCCGAGAACTTTCAGAGCAGTCAGCGTCAGATCGCCGCTGCTGGCCTGGACGACCAGGGTGTCGGCCTCCACATCCTGCAGAGTTGCCTTTCCAGACGTGGTATCGACCACCATATTGCCGGCGTTCGTGAGACCGCTCAAGACAACGTCGCCACTGCTGGTATCGGCCCTCATCGCGCCATCGAACCCCTCCACCCTGATCCGACCGCTGGTGGCCCGCAGATCCGCCGAGCCTGTGACGTTGCTCACCGCCAGATCGCCGCTGGAGGTCGCCAGCTCCACCGCAGTTCCATCAGGCACGCGGATCTCAAGATCCACGTCGGAGCCCATGCTGACTGTGAAAGCATATATCCACCGTGGTCGTTCCACCCGGATAGTGATCCGATTCCCCTCTTGGGACATCTTCACATCCAGTTGCTGGCGGGCATCCTCCTCGTCCTCGCCCCACAGACTCAGGTGTGCGACCACCTCCACCTCGCCTTCAGTGCCGCCCGTCACCGTCACGTCGTCGGAGGAAACATCCACATCCAGGATCGGCGCGCCATCCACTTTGAAAGTCTCCTCTATCGTCTCCTCGACATGGGTGTCGGACACGTAGAAGAAACGGACGCCATCGAAGGCTGACCGGCCACGCCATGCAAGCACAATGATGCCGGCACAGACCAGCAACTCCAGAAACACCAATCCTCCCACAATCCACCACTTTCGCCGCATAGGATTTCCTCCCTGCAAGTCATTCCTTTTCACTTCTTTTGACAAACACCAGCGCGGAATGTTTCACGCATCGCGCCTCACGTTTTTCGTTTCACGCTTTGGGCGTATAATGTGAAACATCGAAGCGCCCAGAGCGGTCTAATGAGTAGAAACCAAGATGGGTAAAGGGGCCACGACGTTGCAGAACGCCAAGCCATCTGACGCGGCCCTGGTCGCGCGAGCACGCAAGGGCGACCAGGCCGCCTTCGAGCAACTGGTGCGCAGGCACCAGCACTACGTGTTCAACGTGGCCTACCGGGTGCTGAACGACACTACCGAAGCAGAGGACATAGCCCAAGAAGCGTTCGTGCGCGCGTGGCGAGGGCTGCCTGACTTCCGCAGCCAAGCCAAGTTCACCACGTGGCTCTACCGCATCGTCCACAACCTGTGCCTGAATCGGCTGCCAGGGCTTCAGCACGACCTGCTCCAGATCGAGCCGCTGGAAGACATGCTGAATGATCCCGCCCCCTCCCCTCACGATCTTTTCGAGGCGCGAGAGCGCGTGGCTTTTCTGCACGCCGAGTTGGAGCAAATGCCACACAAGTACCGACTGGTGCTGACACTGCGCTATCTTCAAGATCTGACCTACGATGAGATCGCCGACGTGCTGGACCTACCTATGGGTACAGTCAAGACCCACATCCACCGTGCACGTCAGATGCTGGTTGGCCGCTTGCGGGAATGGGAAGAGAAACCCTCTTGCGTTCCCCAGCAATCACACACGCCAGCGGTCACAAAATGTGGCAACGACAGGGAATCACCAGACTCGCTCGCCGAAAACTCGATGGGCTCAGACAGGAGTATGATCTATGCGGTGTCTTGATGTACAAGCAGCATTGGAAGCATACGTAGACAAAAGCCTGAATCCAGGGCAAGCAACAAGCCTTGAGAAGCACCTTGCCGGCTGCAGGTCTTGTCAGGCGGAATTGGCCTACCTGCAAGCAGTGGAGGAAGCACTAGGCACGTGGCCGCTCATCGCTGAGCCGGATGACCTTACGGCCCGTGTGATGGCTCAAGTAAAACGACACCCTGAGCTACCCCGCTTCAGAATCCGCTGGAGCGATCTGGCCGTCGGTCTAGCTGGGGCAATCCTGGCAACTGCTGCCCCGCTGCTCTGGCGCCTTCTGGCACCCATCAATCTGGCACAATCCCTGCAACAGCTACACGACACTGTGAGGCTGCAGATGCTGCCCCTGGAGATGCTCCAACTGGATATATCACTTCGCTTGCAGCCGTTGATCGAAACTGGCTTATGGATATGGCTGCCAGTATTCGCAGGCGCCATCCTGGCCCTTATTCTTCTCCCCGTTGTGTGGTTCCCCATACCGCGAGGCCAAAGAACTCCCGCGTAGTACCCTCCAATTCCATTCACACCCGCTGGCGCTGTAGCTCCAGTGGTGGTACACTTATGCTGTCCGATCAACCCCGCAAGTTGCGAACGCGCGGGCATTGTGCTATCATCACCATCGTAGAAACGCTACCTCGCTCAAAAGGAGGTGATACACGCGAGCAAGACACCTTCAAGCCTGGATATTCAGTCACCTGAAGCCTTTTCAAAACCCAAAGGGAGGTAGGAAAATGTCTAAATGTTTGTTGAGTCTGATGGGTATCCTGGTTGTCCTGGTCCTGGTGCTGGCAGCATGCTGCCCTACGCCGCCGGCAGAGACACCGGAACCCACCGCAGAAGAAGCGGAGGAATTTGTCTTCGGCGTAATCCTGGTAGGGCCGTACAACGATCATGGCTGGAGTGAGGCCCACTACACCGCCGCCGAGTACGTCACCGAAAAGATACCCAACACCCGCTTCGTCTATCTGGATAAACTTAATTCTGCCGACCGACCGGAGACCACCCTGGAGCAGGCCGTGGACGACATGGTTTCCGAAGGAGCCAAGGTCATCTTTACGACCTCCGACGACTTCAAGGAGGATACCGACCGAGCAGCCGAGAAATACCCCGACGTGGTCTTTGTTCACATCTCCGGCGACCATGTCCTGACCGGTGACGCGCCGCCTAACGTGGACAACTACATGGGCAAGATGGTATACGGCAAGATGATCGCCGGCTGTACCGCCGCCATGGCGACAGAGAGCGGCACCATCGGCTACGTGGGCCCGCTGATCAACGAGGAGACCCGCCGCCTAGCCTCCTCCGTCTACCTGGGTGCTCGCTACTGCTACGAGAACTATCGGGGAGAAGATCCCGACGACCTGCGCCTTGTTGTCACCTGGATCGGCTTCTGGTTCAACATCCCCGGCTTCACCCTCGATCCCACGGAGGTCTCCAACGATCTGATCAACGAGGGCGCAGACGTGCTGATCTCTGGCATCGACACCACCGAGGCACTGGTGGTCTCCGGCCAGCGCGCCGCCGCCGGCGAGCGCGTCTTTGCCATTCCGTACGACTACGAGAATGCCTGCGACGAGGCTCTTGACATCTGCCTGGGCGTACCGTACTTTAACTGGGGCCCCGGCTATCTCAAGCGCATCAAGGCGGTTCAAGATGGCACATGGAAGCCACAGTTCGTCTGGGCCGAGCCCGACTGGGCTGACATCAACAACCGCGACACCAGCCCGGTCGGCTTCCTGAAAGGCCCTGCCCTCACCGACGAGTGGGCGGGCAAGGTTGACGAGTTCATCGCCGGGCTGGCCGATGGCTCAATCGACCTTTTCGTCGGGCCGCTCAACTACCAGGACGGATCGACCTTCCTGGCCGACGGTGAAAAAGCCACCGACGAAAAGATCTGGTACATGCAGCAACTCCTTGAAGGCATGGAAGGCCCCAGCGAGTAAACAACACGCCAAGTTGCCAGGCACCTAGATAGGTGCCTGGCAACTCAATTTCACATGAAAGTCGAACTGATTGAAATCCACAAGCACTTTGGCCCCGTCCGCGCCAATGACGGCGTCTCCCTGACCCTGGAGCCCGGCACCATCCACGGCTTGCTGGGGGAAAACGGCGCTGGAAAGAGCACGCTGATGAAGTGCCTCTCCGGTTATCAGGCGCCGGACAGCGGGACGATCAAGGTTGATGGGCGGGCTGTTTCATTCGCTTCCCCTGCCGAAGCCATTCAGCATGGGATCGGCATGTTGCACCAAGATCCACTGGACTTTCCGCAGATGCGGGTCCTGGATAACTTTCTGCTTGCCTTCGACCGCCGGATTTTTCCCGATCGGCGAAGGGGGCAAGCCGCACTACAGGAACTAGGCGCGCGCTTCCAGTTCCACCTCGATCCCGACGCCGAGGTCGCCAGCCTGACCATCGGCGAGCGGCAGCAATTAGAGATCCTGCGCCTGCTGGCTCTGGGCGCACAGATTGTTATTCTGGACGAGCCCACCACCGGCATCTCTGCCCCCCAAAAGGCCAAGCTCTTTGCCACCCTGCGCCGCCTGGCCGAGGGAGAAGGCCGCTCGGTGGTATTCGTCTCTCACAAGCTAGAGGAGATAGAGGAACTCTGCCACGGCGTGACCGTCCTGAGAAAAGGCCAAATCATCGGCGAAGCAGAGATGCCCTGCCCCGCCGACCGCCTCGTGGAGATGATGTTCGGACGCAGCCTGCCGCCAAACGAGTGTCCGCTGGTAGAACACGGGCCGGTGACCTTGCAGGTGGAAGCTCTCACCATCCCCTCCTACCGCCTCACCGTAGAGGATGCGAACCTCGCGGTGCAAGAGGGCGAAGTGATCGGACTTGCCGGATTAGAAGGCAGCGGACAGCGGCTATTTCTGCGGGCCTGCGCGGGCCTGGAGCGCGCCACAGCGGGCCGTATCTTGCTGGATGGTCAAAACCTAACCCACGCGCCTTACAAGCGCTTCTTGAAGGCCAACGTCGCCTACAGCCCGGCAGGGCGCTTGGAGGAGGGGTTGGTTGGGGGGCTTACACTCACCGAGCACTTTGCCCTGGCGGAGCGTTCCGGCCCCTTTTTCATCAACTGGGGCGCTGCCCGCAACCAGGCGGCGGAGCGCATTCAACACTTTAACGTCATCGGTCAGCCAGAGAGTCAGGTAGAGGCCCTCTCCGGCGGCAACCAACAACGGGTTCAATTGGCCCTACTGCCGCCGGGACTGCGGCTGCTACTCATGGAGCACCCCACTCGCGGATTGGATATCGAATCCGCCCGCTGGGTCTGGCAGCAGTTGCTGGCCCGCCGAGAGGAAGGCACCGCCATTGTCTTTGTCTCCGCCGACCTGGACGAGCTTTTGGAATACTCGGATCGCGTCGCGGTTTTTCACAACGGCAGAATGATACCGCCGCTCCAGACCTGCGACACCACGGTCGAGCAACTGGGATACTTGATTGCAGGCAAGGAAAAGGTATAGCGTATGAAGCGAATTGTGCGGAGACTAAAGAATGGCCTGCTGAGCCTATCGTCGGTTCTATTGGCACTCCTGTTCACCACGCTGATCCTGGTCGCCGTCGGCGCGCCGCCGTGGGAGGCTTACAGACACATTCTCGAAGGTGCGTTTGAGAGCCCGGCCAAGATCGCCGACGCCGTCTCCGCCTGTGTGATCCTCATCCTCTGCGGGACCGGGATGTGCATCACCTTCACCGCCGGGCAGTGGAACGTCGGCGTCGAGGGCCAAATCGTCCTGGGTGCTATCTTTGCCACGTGGGTGGCCCGCAACATCCCCTGGCCGCAGGCGCCTCTGCTGACGCTGATGCTCCTGGCTGGGATGCTGGGCGGCTCACTGTGGGGCATGCTGGCAGGTCTCCTGAAGGTTTATGGCAAAGTGCACGAGATATTCGGCGGGTTGGGAATGAACTATGCCGCACAGGGACTGGCCATCTGGCTCATCTTCAACCCATGGAAGCCCGCCGACGGCGCGACGATGAGCGGCACCGATCCCTTCCCCGACCCAGCATGGATGCCCACCCTGGGCAACCTGCGCGTTGCCCCGCTGGCGGTGATTCTGGCGCTGGCGGCGGCGGCAGTAGTCTATTCCCTGCTGCGCGGGACGCGCTGGGGCCTGGAGTTCAAGGCGATGGGCAAGAACTTTCGCTCCGCCTTTCTGCTGGGCGTCCCATCCACGCCGCGTTTGCTGACTACCTTCGCCGCCTGCGGCGCGCTGGCCGGGCTGGCCGGTGCCATCCGCTGCTCCGCGCGCTACGGGCGCATGATCCCCGATATCGCCGGGGGGCAAGGGTACCTCGCTCTGCTGATCGCCCTGTTGGCCAGCTACAGGCCTCTATGGGTGCCACTGATCGCCCTCTTCTTCGCCGCCGTGGGCGTGGGCAGCTCACGGCTGGAGATGCAGTTGCATCTCGATTCCTCACTGGGCGGGGTGCTGCGAGCCTCGGTGGTGCTGGCCGTGATGCTGGTGGGCGGCTGGCGGGCGCTCCTGGCCCAGCGGCAAGCACGGCAAGAGGTCGAGACAGGCCCCGTTCCCGCTAAGGAGGTGGCCTGATGGAAACCGATTTCCTGATTCAGACGCTGGCCACTATCGTTGCCGCATCCAGTCCCATCGTCATCGCCGCGATTGGCGAGACCGTCTCGGAAAAGAGTGGCGTGATCAACCTCTCGCTCGACGGCTCCATCGCTCTCTCGGCGATGACCGGCTTTGCCGTCGCGTTCACCACCGGCAGCGTGGCGCTGGGTTTTCTGGCGGCGATGGCCGTGGGAGCCTTCGTCGCCCTGATTATCGCCTTTGCCAGCATCACCCTGCGCCAAGAGCAGGTGGCCGTCGGTTTTGTGCTGACAATGCTGTGCCTCGAACTGGCCAATTTCCTAGGATCGCCTTTTGTTGGCAAGCCCGGCCCATCGGTACCCCACACCCCAATCCCCTACCTCTCGGAAATCCCCACCCTGGGGCCGATCCTTTTCGACCACAACCTGGTCGTCTATCTGAGCCTGCTCTCCATCCTCGCCGCTTGGTGGTGGATCTATCGCACCCAACCCGGGCTGAAACTACAAGGGGTCGGCGAACGGCCCGAGTCGGCCTTTGCCCGCGGCGTGAGCGTCAACCGCCTACGCTATATCTACACCGTCGCCGGCGGCGCACTGGTAGGGCTGGCCGGAGCGTCTTATTCCCTGAGCGTCAAACTGGGCTGGGGCCACGACCGCACTGCGGGCTTCGGCTGGATCGCCCTGGCCATCGTCATCTTTGGCGGCTGGAATCCCTGGCGCGTGGCAGCGGGATCGTACTTTTTCGGCCTGCTCAAGGCATTGGGCAGCATCCTGCAGCGAGACCCAGCGTTCAAGAACGTGCCCACCCAGATTTTCTCCTCCGCCCCCTTCGCGCTGATGATCTTTGCCCTGCTGCTCATCAGCAGCGAGGGTGTGGACAGGCTGCTAGCCCTTCTGCCCACGCGCCTGGCCCGCGGGCTGGATCGAGCCATTCGCGGCCGACCGCCGGGCGGATTGGGGAAGCCATTCATCCAGGAATAGCCGCGAAGCGCGAGAGACTGTGCGGGAGGGCTCTCTTGAGCCTGATTTTGCGAGATTGGCAATTTGGGCGTGTGGAGACGCCTCTCACGTTGTTGGAGAAGGACTAAACCGACTTAGAAAGCTTACCCAATGAGAGGAGGCATTGAAATGGGCGCCATTTTCGGTCTGCTTTTTACTGGCATTGGATTGTTTCTGCTCGTCCGTGGCTTCATCGAATTTCGCACCAGCAAGGCGAGCAGGGACTGGCCATCTGTCGAAGGACAGGTCACCGGAGCGATGGTGGAGACAAAGATTGACAGCGACGAGGATGGGTCTTCCACACGCTACTCCCCGCGAATCATCTACACCTACTCCGTCTCCGGCCAGCAATATACGAGCGACCAGGTCGCCATCGGTGCCAGACGGTGGCATACCTCTCGGGCCAAGGCCGAGGCCCGGTTAGTGTACCAGTCCGGGCAGCAGGCCACCGTTTACTACAATCCCGACAACCCTGCCAAGGCTGTGCTGGAGGCCGGGGCTACTCGTGGAGTGTGGGGAACCCTGATCGCTGGGATCGTCTTCACCGTACTCGGCGCGATAGTGCTGGTCAGCGCCACCAATATACTCGCGCGATAAACGCATGGCAGACCTGTCCACCGAAATCGCTGGTATCCGCTTCGCCAAACCTTTGCCCGCGGGCGGGCCGCCAAGGTGAAACGGCAAGGCAATGTCTGAGATCGATGTCCCCAGCGTGACCGGAGTCAACACTGACGAGAGGCGAGCCTTTGACGACCTGCTCGCCCACATCCGCCGCGAGCGAGGGCTGGATTATGGCCAGTACAAGGACAACTTCCTGTACCGCCGATTGGCCATGCGCATGAGGGCACGAGAGATCGATACGTACCGCGAATACCTGACCCTTCTGCGCTCCGATCCCGCCGAGTTCGACGAACTCCTCGACGCCCTGAACATCAACGTCTCCTACTTTTTCCGCGATGAATCCGCCTTCGTGGCTCTCCGCTACGGCGTCTTGATGCCGCTGATAGCCCAGCAAGCAGCGGTTGGCAAGAACCGCCTGGCCATTTGGAGCGCTGGTTGCGCCACCGGCGAGGAACCCTACTCCGTCGCAATGCTCGTGACCGAACTGCTGGGATCGGATCTGCGCCAGTGGAACGTCCTCATCCACGCCACCGACGTAGACGCAGATGCCCTGGCACAGGCACGAAGGGGAACATACAAAGCACACAGCTTTCAAGATCTAGAAACCAACCTTGTCGAAAAGTATTTTGTCAAGAACGAGGACACCTACGTACTGGAACCGACGATCCGGCAGCTTGTCTCTTTCAAGAAACACGATTTGACGACACCGCCCCCCTTGCCACACTACAACCTGATTCTCTGCCGCAACATCCTCATCTATTTCGCCCGCGAGTATCAAGAGGAAATCGTGCGTCACCTGCTCGACCACCTGGAACCAGACGGGTACTTGATGCTGGGCATGTCAGAGATGCTTCCGCTGGCGCTCGTCGGCCAGCTTGAAGTCGTGGAGGGACGACTACGCATCTATCGCAAACCGAAGTGGACAAAGGAGGACGTATGAACGGCTTGCTTTCCACTTACACCCACGCAGAAGAGCGACGCAAGGCTCTCCTGCTCCGCACACTGCTATGGGCCTTTGGGGTGTTCGACATCGTCGGGTTGATCGTCACCCTGATCCTCAAAACATCCGCCGTCGTCATCCTCGCCGAAGCGTTACTACTGCTCATATTGGCGGCATGCTACGGCCTGCTGCTGCGGAGAAGACTGCGTTGGGCGATCCTCTTGTTCCTGGGTGGATGGACCTTGCTCACCTCTGGCTCCCTCTTCGCTCCGGAGGTTCCCCCGCAGCAGTTCCTGGCAATGCCCTATATCATGTATCCCGTCATCATCATCGCTGGTGTGCTGCTGACGCCCGCCAGCTCTCTCGCCGCAGCAGTGATCGTGGACGGACTCTTGCTGGTTGCGGTACTCGCCCGCGGCCGGTGGGATATCTACCTCAGCATCCCCTTGACGGTGAGCGCTGTCCTGGCTGCCCTCTCCTGGCTGTTCGGAAGAGACGTGAGCAAAGTCATCGTACGCTCTGAGGAAAACGCCCAGGCATTGGGTACACAGTTGGTTACTAACCGGAAACTGATCGTCCAGATCGCAGAGACGGCGACGCAGCTCACAGCCACCGCCGAACAGATGGCAGCGATGATGACCCAGGTGAACAGCAGCGCGGAACAAGCCGTCGCCACAGTGGGACAGATGGCGATGGGAGCCGGATCCCAGGCCCGGCAGGCGGAGGAAGCCTCACAGGCCGTGGCTCAACTGGCCGAGGCGACCGGACGGATCACCGATAACGCGCGCCAGACGGGAAGCGCCTCGACGCAGGGCAAGCGGCTGGTGCAGGACTCGGCCCACATCGTCAAGCTCCTGGGGGATAAGCTGGGCGAGATCGAAAGGGTTGTGACACTGGTAGACAGGATCGCAGATCAGACAAACCTGCTGTCCCTCAATGCCTCCATCGAGGCAGCACGGGCCGGCGAGCACGGCGCAGGCTTTGCCGTCGTCGCCGACGAGGTGCGCCGACTGGCGGAGCACTCGGCGTCGTCGGTGGGAGAGATCGCCAAGCTGAGCCAGGAGATCGGGAGCCGCTTGGAGGAAATGCTGACGACAATGGACGAGACGCAGGTCGCCGTGGACCAGACGGCAACGCTGGCACAAGAGACGGCATCTCGCACCAAGGAGCAGGAATCCGCTTCGGAGACCATGGTAGAGGCGGTGAACGAGATGGCCGCCGTCGCCGAAGAGAACGCGGCGGCGACGGAAGAGATCGCTACTTCTATCGGAGAGCTGGTCATCTCGATGAAGCAGGTGGCCGATTCAGCGAATGCGCTGGCGCAACTATCCAACGACCTGAAGGAAACCATGTCTGCGTTTGCCTCCGAATCAACTCTGAACTGCCCGGATTTCGCCACCTGCTCAGTGCTGGGACGATTCTTCGCCAATGAGGCAGACCAGATCTATGTCACGCAATACTGCGCTGGTGAGTTCGAGACATGCGAGCGAAGGAAACGCAAGGACGCCGGCCAGGCAGTGTCGCCGACGCTGCTCCCGGATGGCAGCGAAGTGGCCTGAACCCCGCGAGAAAAGGAGCTGGCAAGTGAACAAGCTACGACACACCGCAGCTCGTGCGATTGCCGTACAGACCGATGATCAAGACTTGGCCCGTCGAGGGGAATTGCTGAACGCAACCATACTGGGGGTGGGGATCATCGTTGTCATCGCGATCCCGCTCGTGTTGCTGACCGGTGCCCAGTGGGGCAATCTCGTCGCAATCGCCTCGCTGCTTGTGGCCTGGGCTGCGGCGTATCAATTGTCACGGATGGCCCGCGTCAGCCTGGCAGCATACATCTTCCTCGGTTCCCTCTCCCTGGCCATCGTCACCTACTCGATGATTAACGAGGGTGACCTGGCACACCTGCGAACTCCGTACTGGCTGTGCGTCACCGTGGTCGGAGCGGCAATAGTGATCAGCCCGCAGTCGAGCCTCTGGTTCGCCACGGCCAATACGTTCCTCGTCGCCATCGTCGCCATCGTCCTATCTATCGCCACGCCTGCCAGCGCCTCGCTTGACTTGGTCATGGCCGTCGCGCCCATCGTGGCGCTATCTTACACGCTTGCTTTCCTATCCTGGTTTCTCGGCGAAAGCTTGACCAAATCGCTGCAGAAGGCCCGCGAGAGCAGCAGGTCGCTGGACGACCAGCTCAAGCGGGAACGCGCGCTACTCAAACAGGTGCGTGAACACTTGGCTCCCACCGCTGAACAAATGACAACGACGACGAGACACGTCATGACGACTGCCGATACCATTACGTTGACCGTAGGGCAGATGGCGCAGGGCGCCGAAGACCAGGCCCGCGAGGTCGAAAAGGTGTCCCTCGCCATGACGCAACTGGCAGAGGTGACGGGACGAATGGCAAACAGCCTGCGCGAAGCGGGCATCGCCTCCGCTCAGACCCAGGCGCTGGTGCACAACACCGCTCAATACCTCAAACCACTGGAAACCAAGCTGGGCGAGATCGCCAAAGTCGTGACAGTGGTGGAAAAGATCGCCAACCAGACCAACCTCCTCTCGCTGAATGCCTCCATCGAGGCGGCGCGGGCCGGCGAGCACGGCGCGGGCTTTGCTGTCGTCGCCAACGAGGTGCGGCGGCTGGCGGACAACTCGGCCCAGTGGGTGGGAGAGATCGCCGCGTTGAGCCGGGAGATCGGCGAGCGACTGCAAGAGGTACTGGCCGCGATGGAAAAAGCCCAGGATGGCTCATCGCGCATGGTGTCGCTGGCACAGGAGACTCTGACCGCCGTGGGCGAGCAAGAACGCGCCACCAAGTCGGTGGTCGAGGCGATGAGCGAGGTAGCCAGCGTGGCCGAGCAAAGCGCTGCGTCGAGCGAGGAGATCGCAGCTACCATTGAGGAGCAACTGGCCTCGCTGGAACAAGTGGCATCGTCGGCTCAGGCGCTGTCTGCCCTGGTTGGCGATCTGCAGAGCGCGCTGGGAGGGAGTTGACGAATGAGCGAGGAACGCACAGAAAAAACCAAGGTTGCATCTACCAGCCAATACATCGTCTTTCGCCTGGGAGAGACGCGGTTCGGCGTCGAGATCCGCCAGGTCCTGCGCATCGTGCGCCTGACGCCCATCACCCGCGTGCCGCGCGCGCCCCACTTTCTGGAGGGCATCGTCAACTACCACGGGCAGGCAGTGCCGGTCGTCGATCTCAAGAAACGGCTGGCCCTATCCGACGAAAGCGCCTACGACGACGCAGCCCGCATCCTGATCGTCGAGCTGGAAGAGCAGACCATCGGCATGCTGGTAGACACAGTCGTTGGAATCGCGCGCCTGCCGGACGAGGCCATCGAGCCACCGCCGGAGATGGTGGCCCAAGTCAACGGCGTATACCTCACCGGCGTGGCACGCCACGACGACCACTTGCTCGTGCTCCTGGACCTGAGCCGGGTGCTGACGGTAGAAGAGGTGGCCGAGGTGAGCGCCCTGCAGAGCAAGGTTGAGGGATGATACGAGAGAAAGCCCATGGCCGCTGCCACGATTGATGTACTGGTCGTCGATGACTCGTCTCTGATGCGGCGCGTGATCACTCAACTACTGGAGAGCGATCCACGCATCCGCGTCGTCGCCACGGCCGCCGACGGTTACCAGGCCATCGAGCGCGTGGAGGCGATCCGCCCGGACGTGGTGACGCTGGACATCGAGATGCCCCGTATGAACGGACTGGAGGCGCTGCAAGAGATCATGCAACGCGCGCCCACGCCCGTCGTCGTCCTCAGCGGCGTTGACGAGGCATCGGTGGCCGTGCAGTCGCTGGAACTGGGGGCCGTCGAGTTCGTCGCCAAGCCCTCCGGCACCGTCTCCATCGATCTATACAAGGTGCGCGACGAGCTAATCAACAAGGTCAAGCTGGCCACACTGGTCAACCTCGACCGGATGAGCCAGGCAAAACCTTTGCTGCCCATCGCCGTCCCACATCGAGTCGCCTCGGGCCAGCCGTGGATGCTGGCCATCGGCGCTTCGACCGGCGGGCCGCGCGCCGTGGGGCAGATCCTCGAAAGCCTGCCCGCAGATCTGCCTGCCGGCGTGCTGATCGTGCAGCACATGCCGGCGGGCTTCACCGCGCCTTTTGCCCGCCGGCTGGATCAGAACAGCGCCCTCCACGTCCAGGAGGCCGAAGATGGACAGGCAGTCGAGGTTGGGGTCGTCTACGTCGCCCCCGGCGGCATCCACATGACCATCACGCAGAAACGCAAGCGGGCCACGATCCGCCTTCAGGATACCCTGCCGGTCAATTCCGTCCGCCCGTCCGCCGACGTGCTGATGACCTCCGTGGCCAAGGTCGGCGGGGAGCGAGCCATCGGCGTCCTGCTGACGGGGATGGGGTCCGACGGCGCGGAAGGATTGGCCCGCATCAAGGCAGCGGGAGGCCACACGCTGGCTCAGGACCAAAAGACGTGCGCCGTCTTTGGCATGCCCAAGGCCGCTATCGACAGGGGTGTGGTGGATCGGGTCTTGCCCTTGCCGGAGATTCCCCAGGCCCTCACCGAAATGATGCAGGAGGAAGGAGCGTCGTGAGCGAGGCCATGCCCGACATCGACATGGATCAGTTCCGCGACCTGTTCGTCGCCGAGGGGCAGGAGCACGTACATACCCTGAACCGATGCATGCTGGCCCTGGAACAGGAACCCGGCGACGCCTACACGCTGAACGCCATGTTCCGCGCGGCCCACTCCCTCAAGGGCATGGCTGCGACGATGGGATTCGACGGCCTGGCCTCCCTGGCCCACGCCGCCGAGGACGCGCTGCACCAAGTGCGGGACAGCAACTGGGCGCTGGCCCCCAAGCTGGTGGACCTGCTGTTCGTATCCATCGACACGCTCCAGGCGATGGTGGACGACGTGGCCAGCGGCGGCAGCGGGCAAGCGCCCGCCGGCGAAGCCGACATGGCGGCCACAGTGGAGCAACTGCGCGGATACGAACCGGCAGCGGAAGAAGCCACGCCTTCCAAAAAGCGGACTGTTCAGAAAGACACAGGGCGGCCCGGGGAACCGGCGACGACGATGATCCGGCTGGACGTTCGCCATCTGGACACCCTGCTGGACATCGTCACCGAGATGGTCATCCACCGCAGTCTGTTGACCCGGCTGGCGCAACGGCACACTCTTCCATCTCTGGACGAGGCCCTCCGCATCCACGAGCGATTGCTGGCGCAGCTCCAGGACACTGTCCTGAACATGCGCATGATGCCCGTAAGCCACGTGTTCGATCGCTTCCCGCGCATGGTGCGGGACCTGCTCAAGACGGAGGGCAAGAAAGCAGAACTCGTTATCGAAGGGAGGGAGGTTGAGCTGGACCGCACGGCGCTGGATCTGCTCGGCGATCCGCTGATGCATCTGCTGCGCAATGCCATCGACCACGGGCTGGAAACCCCCGAAGAGCGCAAAGCGGCAGGCAAGTCGCCGACCGGCGCGCTCCGCCTATCGGCGCGACGGGAGCGCGAATCAGTCATCATCGAAGTGAAGGACGACGGGCAAGGCATCGACGCGCAGCGGGTCGCGGCTGCTGCCGTGGAGCGGGGGATTGTCACCGCCGAGATCGCCGCAGAAATGAGCGCGGCGCAGAAACTGGACCTCATCTGCCATCCGGGATTTTCCCTCAGCGAGAAAGTGACCACCGTATCCGGGCGCGGCGTGGGCATGAACGTCGTCAAACAGCAACTCGAAGCGCTGCACGGCTCCCTGCAGATTGAGACGGTAGTGGGCCAGGGCACGACCTTCCGCCTGCAACTGCCCGCGATGCTGGCCATGGTCCGGGCGCTGCTGGTGCGCGTGGGCAGCGAGCAGTATGCCGTGCCCTCGGCTTACGTGGAGCATACCATCGAGATCGAGCCGGAACACATTGAGCACGTCGGGAAGCAGGAGTTGTACGACCTGGGGACGGGCGTGCTACCTCTGCGTCACCTGGGCGAGCTATTGGCCACCCCCGAACGCGGTCCCCAGCCGCGCCACGCCTTGGTCGTCCAGCGGGACGGGCAACCCCTGGGCCTGTGCGTGGACGACGTGCTGGGCCACGAGGAGATCGTGGTCAAGCCGCTGCCCCAGGCGCTGCGCGGCACCCCCGGCCTGAGCGGGGTGACGATCCTGGGCGAAGGACAGGTGGTATTGATTCTGGACGTGACAGGACTGTGATATGGCAAACTTGACTATCGAGATCGCCGGCCTCCATCTCGCCAACCCCGTCGTGCCCGCCGCCGGGCCGCCGGGATGGAACGGGGAAGCAATGAAGGCATGTGCCGCAGGCGGTGCCGGGGCTATTGTCTCCAAGACCGTCTCGGTGCAGCCCGCCGTGGTGCCCACGCCCAACATGGCGCGCATCCCCGGCGGCTTCCTGAATACCGAGCTGTGGTCGGAGCTGCCGGTGGAGCAGTTTATCGCGCGGGAGTACCCGATTGCGAAGGAGGCAGGCGTGCCTCTCATCGTCAGCCTGGGCTACACCGCCGACGAGATCGCCCAACTAGCTCCCCGCGTGCGCCCTTTCGCCGACGCATTGGAACTTTCCACCCATTACATCGGCGACGATCCCTCACCGATGATGGACGCCATCCGTGCCGCCAAGGATGCGGTGGAGGTACCAGTGTTCGTCAAGCTCAGCCCTTTTCGAGACATGCAGACGGCTGCCCAGGCCGCCGCCCAGGCCGGGGCCGACGGCATCGTGGCCATCAACTCCTTTGGCCCGTGCCTGGGAGTGGACACGGAGACCGGGCGACTGCTGATGGGCAGCAAGGAGGGATACGGCTGGCTCTCCGGTCCAGCGCTCAAGCCGCTGGCCCTGCGCTGCGTTTTTGACGTTGCCCGGGCGGTGGACTTGCCCATCATCGGCGTTGGGGGTATAACTGGCGGTACCGACGCAATCGAGTTCTTCATGGTGGGCGCCTCTGCCGTGGGTGTGTGTACTGCCGCCATCCTCAAGGGGCCACAAGTCTTTGGCAAGATCGCCAACGAGATCGATCAGTGGCTCGATGCGCACGGCTACGACTCGGTGGAGGCCGTGCGAGGGCTGGCGACCCGTCGCTGGGAGGAGCGTGCGTTTCGCACGGCCCACGTGCCGCCGGAGCTGGACGTGGATGTCTGTACCGGCTGCGGCCTGTGCGAGACCAGTTGCGTCTATGACGCCATCCATGTGGTAGAGGATAAGGCACGACTCGCGCCAGAAAAATGCTACGGCTGCGGCCTGTGCGTCACGCGCTGCCCGGTGCAGGCGCTTTCGATCGGGTAGGCGCGCTTGGTTGGTAGCCGACGATTCATCGCCGAAGTGCGAGGAGGAACATGGCAGACAACCCGCTACAACAAGGCATTGCCGCGCTCAAGGCAGGCGACAAAGCGCAGGCGCGGCGCTTGCTGGGCCGGGCTATTCAGCAGAACCCACGAGACGAACAGGCGTGGCTGTGGCTCTCCGGCGCGGTCGATACCGATCGGGAAAAGCTGACTTGCCTGAAGAAGGTGCTGAAGATCAACCCGGAGAACGAGAAGGCGCGCAACGGAATAGCGGCGCTGGAAAAGAGACGACTCAGTGCTCCTTCTGAGTCACAACCGGAACAGCCCTCCCAATTCACCCGATGGCCCACCCCTGCAGAACTCGAGTCCCACCAGCATATCTCTGAGTTACTGGATCACTCTCAAACACTGGAACAGATGTCGCCGGAAAACCGCAGGGCACTGCAAGGGTACACCCAACTCATCGCTCATGAACTGACTGGCGGCACAGCTACTCGAAATGAAATCGTCGAGCGCCTCGTCAAACGGGGATTTCCACGAACAGCAGTAGATCAACTCATCAGCCAGATCGAGAAGACAAAACAAATCCGCAAACGTGGCCTACGAACCCAACGCATGCCACTCTGGGGCTGGCCGTTCTTCGTAGCATGCGCATTGATCCCGGTGATTTCACGGGGTGGCTGTATTCCTATCGGAATAGGGCTTACTGGCGCTTCGCTATGTGCAGCCATCGCACTGGATACAAGGCGGAACATTGGTCTGAGAATCGCTCTGTGCACCGCCGCGACCATAGTGTGTTGGGCAATATTGCTCGCCATGATGTTTGGCATGTTCGCAGACTCCTCATGAGACCTTTTCCCCACAGAGATATCCGGCATTCCAGTCCGCAGCCCGCACCAACAAGTCGGCGCCTCGGTAGCGCCTTGTAGAGTGCAGAAAAGGGTCAAGGAGCCAACACCATGTGTAAACAACCCAACTCCCGCATGTGCTTCCTCTGTGGCCTGCAGAACCCGGTCGGGCTGAAGCTGGCCTTTTACGACGACCCGGAGAACCGGCAGGTGCGAACTGAGTTTGTCATCCCAGCCGAGTACCAGGGCTACCCGGGCGTCGCCCACGGCGGCATCGTCGCCGCCATCCTGGACGAGACCGCCGGGCGGGCGGTGATGCTGGACGGTAAGCACGACAACCTGTTTGCGACGATGCGGATCACCGTCCGCTACCGCCGCCCTACCCCCACCAAGACACCGCTGATTGCTCTCGGATGGGTAGAGAAAGAAGGGGGAATGACCACGAAGGTGGCCGGGGAGATTCGCTTGCCCGATGACACCGTCACCGCCGAGTGCGAAGCCCTGCTGGGGCCGGTGCCGGAGGAATTCCAGGCCGGGTGGGAGCCGGAGAGGCCGTACTGGAAAGTGTACGACGATTAACCTACACCCCCCGCATCAATGCCCACTCGCGAGAGAAGGCGTAAGCGGCCAGAAGGACAGACCCTACGGCATAGAGAGCCGCCGCCCCCCACGCCAACACCAGCGCCCCAGGCGCAATGCCACCTCCAAATAGATCGCGCATTGCCACCAACACACCTACCACCGGGAGCGCGTACACAGCCGCTGGCGGTCTGGTAACGACGGCGAAGACGGCCAGGAGCGCTATCCCCGGCAGCAGCAGTTGCAACACGGTCAAGAAGAGGCCAGACTCCCGGTAGTTCTTGGCAAAGGTACAAACCGCCGCCACGAGCCCATTCGCCATCGTCATGAAGGGCAGCATCAGCAACGCCAGCCAGAGCACCACCAAGCCCAGGGCGCCAAACTGAACAGAAAAGGAGGCTGCAAGACCACTGAAGCCAGACGACATCGCGGAGAGCAGGAACGTGTAGCCAAGACTGTCCAACGACCACAGTCCGATGGTGATGGTCGAGACGACGACGCTGAGCGCAACTTTTCCCAACACGATCCCAACCCGACTGGCCGGAGTGACGAGCAGCGACTCCATCGTGTGCCGCTCCTTCTCACCAACGGTCATAGAAGCCACCAGGCTCAACCCACCGCTGAGGGCCCATGAGGTAACGAGCAGAGGCAGAAAGATGCTGGTCAGCGAGGACGGAGCCTCCTCGCTGGCGACGACTGCAGTGGCGGCCACGCCCGTCGGGGCGGCTGTCATGCGCTCCAGACGGATCGGCTCCAACCATTCCCGTCCCAGATCGCGCCGGCTCAACCGGTCCGTCAGCACCTCATTCCCATAATCGCTCAATGCGCCTTGAATGGCGAGCACAGCGAAATCGGGCAACCATCCATTGCGGCTGCTGGTCAGCTTGAGCGTGATTGGCTCCTCGGCCTCCAGCAATGCGCCGGTCCCGGGCGGAATCTCAAGCACGGCCATCAGCTCGCCACTCTGGAGCGCCTGCTCCGGATCGGACGGCATACCGACCAGATCCAATACCTGAGACTCCTCCAGCTTGGCGACGAGGCCCGGCAGTTGATCCCCGTTCACGACGAGGATAGGAATTCCCTGGCCAGCCTGACGCGCGATCTGCCACACAACAAACACGCCCGCCACCGCGCCCAAGAGCGGCACGGCCAGTGGCACGGCGAAGAGGAAGAGGAGCGCCCGCTTGTCACGCAGTAAATCGCGCGCCTCTCTGACAAAGATGGTGCGCATCACCCTAAACACGTCTCCGCCTCCGCCAGAATTGATACCAACGGCGCTGGCGACTCTGCGCCCACAAGTCGGTCCGCAGCCGCTCCTCGCCCACGATGCGCACAAACGCCTCCTCCAGGTTGCCCGCTCCCGCCTGGGCGATGAGTTCCGCTGGCGTGCCCACGGCCTGCAACTGCCCCATGTGAATGATGGCGACGCGGTCGCACAATCGCTGCGCCTCGGCCATCAGATGAGTCGAGATCAGCACGCACCGCCCCTCCTGGCGAAAGCGATCGATCAGCGCCCGCACGCTCCGGGTGCTCATCACGTCCAGGCTGGCCGTGGGCTCGTCGAGGATGACATTGGGCGGATCGTGAATCAGCGCCTGTCCCAGCACAACGCGGCGGCGCATACCGGCGGAGAACCCTTCTGCGCGCCGGTCAGCAAAGTCCGCCATCTCCAACATTTCCAGCAAGGCATCCACGCGTCGATCCAGCTGGGGACCATCCAGACCATGAAGGCGACCATAGAATCGGAGATGCTCGCGAGGAGAGAACCGATCGTAAAGACCGGCACTCTCGACCAGAAGACCAACACGGGCACGCACCCGCGCGCTTTCCCTACTCGTATCCAACCCATCCACCAGGGCCGCGCCAGCGGTGGGTTTCAGCACAGAGGCGATCAGGCGCAGGATAGTCGTCTTGCCCGCTCCGTTGGGGCCAAGGAGACCGAACACCTCACCGTCACAGCAGACAAAGGATACACCGTCCACGGCCACGAGTTTTCTGAAATGTTTGGTGAGTTTTTGCGTTTCAATCATCGAGCAATCGCAAAAGGCACGAGCTGGAACTCGTGCCTTTTCCTCATCACTCCTGATTCACTTCTACAAGTCCGGCACGCTGCGCTTCAGAATCTCATAGTCCTCCAGCGCCTGCAACGCACCACGCGCCACGCAGGCGATGGGCGCGTCGGCCACGTAGGCGGGCACACCCGTCTCGCGCGTGATCAGTTCGTCCACCTTACGCAGCAGCGACCCGCCGCCGACGAGCACCATGCCGCGATCGATGATGTCCGACGACAGCTCCGGCGGCGTCTTTTCCAGCACCGACTTGATCACACCGAGCACTGCCGAGAGCGGCTCGGCAAGCGCCTCGGTCACTTCCTCGGAGCTGATGGTGATGGTGCGCGGCAGCCCGGCGACTTGATCGCGGCCCTGCACCTCCATCTCCATCTCCTCCTCCAGCGGCAGCGCCGAGCCGATGCGCAGCTTGATCTCCTCTGCCGTCGGCTGGCCGATCATCAAGTTGTACTTACGGCGGACGTAGGCCGCGATGGCCTCATCGAACCGCAGGCCGCCCACGCGAACCGAGTTCGCCGCCACGATGCCATTCATCGCCACGACGCACGCCTCGGACGCCCCACCCCCTAGATCCACGACCATGTTGCCTGAGGGCGTCCCGGTCGGCAAGCCCGCCCCTATCGCCCCGGCCAGCGGCTCGGGGATCAAGTGCACCCGACCTGCGCCCGCGTCCAACGCAGCCTCGCGCACCGCGCGTTTCTCCACACTCGTCACTCCGTACGGCACACTGATCATCACCCGCGGCTTGAACAAACTCGCGCCGCCGCAAGCCTTGCGGATGAAATATTGCAGCATACGGTGAGTCACCCGGTAGTTGGCGATGACACCGGCCTGCATTGGGCGCACCACGTCGATGGCGTCCGGCGTGCGGCCGAGCATGGCCTTGGCCTCCTCGCCGACGGCGACGATCTTGTACTCCTCCGACGAGATGGCGACGACCGACGGCTCCTGCAGAACGACGCCCCGCCCGCGCACGCACACCAACACATTAACCGTGCCTAGGTCAACCCCTAGCTGTTTCGCAAACATTGAGTCTCCTTCTCACCGGTCGCTCCCCGCTTGGAGCAAGGCGGCAGAATGATACACGACTTCGGGGGATTTGTCCAGCGCTTCAATAGCCCAGAACGAAGCGTAGCAGGTTGCGTCGCCATGCCCGCTTCTCGCGCAGATATTCAAGGCCCTGGGCAAAGCGACGAGGCTCAAACCCAAAGTGACGCGGGATCGTCGCCAGATCCGTCGCGCTTCCCACAGCGATGACGTCCAACCAGCGGGGTGGCACGGGCGTGCGGGGGATCAATGCGTCAGACACCTCGACCAGGACTCGCGCCAGCGGTGCGCGGATGCGAAACAGCCGCTTCCGCACTCCGACCGCCGCCAACACGTGCACCACCATCTGCTCGACCGAAAAGTGCTCCGGGCCACCAAGGGGAATGGTCTGCCCGATCAGGTCGTCTCGCTCAAGCGCAGTGACGATACACGTCACTAGGTCTTCGATCCACAGAGGCTGAAAGCTGGCCGGTCCCGGCTCGGGAAGGGGCATCACGAACGGCATCGCCTTGGCCAACATGGCCAACATCGTGACGAAGGTATCTTCCGGGCCGTATGTGACGGCAGCCCGGAGGATAGTGTAGTCCAAAGCACTTGCGCGCACCTCCGCCTCTGCCTCCCCCGTGGCTCGGAAGATTGGATAAGCGGAAGCACGGTCGGCTCCCAACCGGCTCAGGTAGACGAAACGACGTACGCCCGCCTCTCGCGTTGCCTCGATCAGATTCGCCGTGTGTTCGGCATAGTGCTCCAGCCTCGCCTCCCGGCCAAGCGCATCTTCCCCTACCAGATGCAAGACCGCCGTCACACCCTGCATTGCCGTACGCAGGGCGGGTAGATCGTCCATACTGGCAGAGACAGTGGAAAAGGGAATGCCTTCGGGGAGGCGCTGCTCGCGCCGAGATGGGGTCAGAAGACAACGCAGGTCGGCCTCTTCAGCAGCCAAACGGCGCACGACGGCCCGCCCCACGAATCCTGTAGCGTTGGTGATCAGTATCATTCCAATGTTTCTGTGACCTTGCCAGACAAACGCGATTCTAACTGCGATGTCGGCAAGAACCAGACGCAAAGTGGATACGAAAAAGACCAAGGGGCCGCGGGATCCGAGGTCGGAGCCTTACCTCTTGGTCACGAGGCGGAGAAAAGAGCGGGCGACGGGACTCGAACCCGTGACCTTCTCCTTGGCAAGGAGACATTCTACCAACTGAACCACGCCCGCTGAAAGCGGCGATATTATACCATATGTTTCGCCGCATGCAAGTCGATTGACTTCTCCCCCAATCCAGGGTAAGATAAACACCCATGAGGAGCAAGGTGGCACGTCGAACGAGTGGCTACACATCGCCCGCCCACGAAGGAACCGGAAACGCTGTGCCCAACGTCTCGCGCTTGGTCGTCGTCATCTCTTGCCTCGCTGCCGTCGGCGCAATGTTTGGCGGCCTATTAGGCTTCCAACCGCCCAGCGAGACCGCGCCGAACGCGACTACCCCATCTCCCACACCTGCCCCCACCACGTATGTGCTATCGGCCACCCCGCTGCCCACCGCCGCCCCGACCGAGACGCCAACAGCCATCCCCACTCCCGCCGTTCCCCACATCGGCATCGTGGCCGGCCACTGGGGCAACGACACGGGCGCGCTGTGTCCCGATGGCCTGCAGGAAGTGGATATCAACCTGGACATCGCCAAGCGAGTCGTGCACATCTTGCGAGCGCACGACTATCAGGTCGATCTGTTGCAAGAGTTCGACGCACGACTCACGGGCTACCAGGCCGACGCGCTCGTCTCCATCCACGCCGATTCGTGCACCGAGTTCACCAATGCCACGCCGCCCGCCAGCGGCTTCAAAGTGGCCAGCGTCGTCGATAGCGCGGTGCCAGAGGAAGAAGATCGGCTGGTGGAATGCCTGACAGAGCGCTACAGGACGCGTACCGGCATGTTCTTCCACGCCAACAGCATCACCGGCGACATGAGCCAATACCACACCTTTTACGAGATCGACGGAGAGACGCCAGGAGCCATCATCGAGACCGGCTTCATGTTCGCCGACCGCGAGTTGCTCACCGACCGCGCCGATCTGGTCGCCCAGGGCATCGCGGAAGGTGTTGTCTGCTTCATCGAGAACGAGGTGCCCTGAGAGGAGGTAGCCATGCCATTTGCCAAAGCCGGACTACTGGCCGGGCATGGCCCTGCGACCCCCGCCGATCTCGACATGATTCGCCGAGCAAAGCTGGAAGCCCTCAAACTGCGAGCCATCGCCAACCCGGCCTCTGACTTGGCCGCCTACCGCGACCTGGGCATCCAGACCTTCCTGGTGCAGATGCTCAGCCCGGAACCGGGCGAGCAGCCAACCACACCTCGAGCGTTCGTCGATTACTTTGCCCGCGCTGTCGAAGGCTTCGTCCGGGCCGGCGTGCGCGATTTCGAGATCCACGGCGAGCCCAACCGACCGGACCGCGGGTACGGCGTCTCCTGGAACACCCCCGCCGCCTTCGGCGACTGGTTCGTCGCCGTCGCCGACAAGCTCAAAGCGACCTTTGGTCTACAGGTACGGGCAGGTTTCCCCGGCCTCACTCCGCCGCCGCCTTGCCAGCCAGGGGCCGCGCCCGCCGTCGCCGAGAGCGGATTTTTGACAGGCTGCGCCGCCGCCATCGAGGAAGCCGACTTTGTGTGCTGCCACGTCTACTGGAAGAGCGAAGCAGAACAGCGCGACCTGAGTGGGGGCATGCGCTTCGTCCGCCGGTACCTGGAGACGTTTAGAAACAAGTCGCTGGTCATCTCCGAGTTCTCCAATCTCAGCGCCAACGTCCCCGGCGCCGACAAGGGCGACCAGTACGCCGAGTTCTATCTCACCTGCGCGCAGTACGACGCATGCTTCCAGGACTGGCTGGGGAATCCGGCAGACTGGCCGCGCGTGCAGGCCGCCTATGCCTTTATACTGCGCTCCCCCGACCCCGCCTACGATTCACAGGCGTGGATGTACGCGGACGGCCAATCCCGCGCCATCGCCGAGCGGGTCGCCGTACGCTCCCGCATGCCGCACCCGACCGCGATGCGCTTCGCCTGGCCCAGCGAGTTCCGCCACTATACCCAGTTCTACGGAGAGAACCAACAGCTCTACTACGACAACTCTGCCGGCCACTCGCTGCGCGGCGGGCACAACGGGGCGGACCTTCACGTCAACACGACCGATCCGGCCAGCTCCCCCATTCGCTCCTGTCTGGACGGAGTCGTCACCCGCAAGCTGATGCACGAAGATGGCTACGGCCACCACGCCTACATCGCCAGCCAGGTGGAGGGGGTGGGCCGGGTGACGCTGCTCTACGCACACATGACGCACGTCACGGTGAACGAAGGCGGCACCGTGCAGGCTGGCCAGCCTATCGGCACCGCCGGCCGTACCGGCTGGAGCTCCGGCCCGCACCTGCACCTCTCGCTCAAGATCGACGGAGTAGAGCTGCCCGCCAACGGCAACCACCTCAACCCGCGCCCCTACCTCGACCCGCCTCCGCCGTCCCGCGGCCAACCCCGCGTCGATTACGCCCGCACCTACGTGCTACTCCCGCCGCAGGCTGACGCGGCCTGGGCGCGCGCAGTGGTGGATGCAGCGTGGGACACGCATCGCTTCACCATCGGCGGCAGCGCGGACGACGCCGGCATCGGTGACCTCGACTTTCGCCGCGTCGTCGCCGTCAATCCTGCCGGATGGGGCGAAGACGACTCGGCTGAGCCTGCCGAAGCCTTGCGCGCCTTCTTCGACACCCACTACCCCGGCGCCATCTACACACCGATCGAGGCAGATACTCCCGACAGACTGAAATCCGCCTTGAAGGCCCTGCCGGAGCCACCCTCCCCCCCAATGGGAGGGGTAGAGGGAGGGCGGCGCGGCCAACCCCGCGTGGATTACGCCCGCACCTACGTGTTGCTCCCGCCGCAGGCCGACGCGGCCTGGGCGTGCGCAGTGGTGGACGCAGCTTGGGACGCGCACCGCTTCACCATCGGCGGCAGCGCCGACGACGCTGGCATCGGCGACCTCGACTTTCGCCGCGTCATCGCCGTCAACCCCGCCGGATGGGGCGACGACGACTCGGCTGAGCCTGCCGAAGCCTTGCATGCCTTCTTCGAGGCGCACTACCCCGGCGTCCTGTACGTGCCCGTCGAGGCGGATACGCCGCAGGAACTGACGGAGCGACTGACAACAGGTTGGTGATGGACGATCGTATTGCATCCCTGCTCAAAGAGGGCGAGGTAGCAGCCCGCGCAGGACAGAAGGACGAGGCCCGGCGCACGTTCCAGGAAGCGCTGCGCTTCGATCCTGATAACGTCACCGCTCTGCTGTGGCTGGCAGGGTTGGACAGAGACCCGCGGGCCAGCCTGGCCTACGCGGAGCGCGCGCTGGCCCGCGCTCCCGACGATGCCACCGCCCAGGCCGCGCTCGAGTGGGCGCGCGAGCGGGCGCAGCGGTCCGCATCCCGCCGCCGCTGGAGCTGGGTCGCCACTGCCACCACCCTGTGCCTGCTGCTCGTCGTCGCCGGCGGCGCACTGACCGGACTGTTCCCGGTGGGACCGCTGCCGGTGGCTGCCTCGATCCCCACCGCCATCCCAACAGCGACCGCAACCGCTACCCTCACTCCCACGCCAGCGGACACCCCCACGCCGATCCCCACCTGGACGCCCACCTTCACACCCTCCCCCACGCCGACGCCCACCCCCACCCTGTTGACCACGACGACGCCGGTACCCACCATCACCACTGTAATGCCGCCGCTGACGGTCCCGACGCTCGACCCCTCGGCCATCCACGGCGACACGCACTGGATCGACGTGGATCTGACCAACCAGACGCTATCGGCCTACGAAGGACAGGAACTGGTGCGTTTCACCCTCGTCTCCACGGGGCTGCCAAGAACCCCCACCCCCACCGGCCTTTTCCACATCCACACCAAGATGCGCTACGACGACATGGAGGGCCCAGACTATTACCTGCGCAACGTGCCCTACGTGATGTATTTCTACAAGGGCTATGCCCTGCACGGCACCTACTGGCACGCCAACTTTGGCCGCCCGGCGAGCCACGGCTGCGTCAACCTCCCCACGGAGCACGCGGCCTGGCTCTACGAGTGGGCCGAGGTGGGGACGCTGGTAAGCATCCACGAATAGGCACGGTCCGACGCGGCGAGACTTGAATAGAACGGAACGCTGCACCACAGACACAGGCTAAAGAGCACAAGATGCCTGACAAAGACAATGAAGTGTTGTACACCTACAGCTGCGTTGAGAAGGCAGGCCAATATGGCGCGGTTCTATTCAGCTGCGTAACAGCCCTGATAATCGTGACAGCATTGTCCATAGCACTGCCACGGATCTGGGCTCAGGTTGCATCAGGCTCAGCCATGGATCTCGTTTCATTTGGAGGAGGGGTCTTGTTCTGTCTTCTGAGCGCGGCTCTTTTCCCTCTGCTCTCCTCCAACGACCTGCCGAGCATTCGGATTTCCGACGATGGCATATCCGTTCAAGTTTTCCTGTTCTGGTGGGTCTTTGTGCCCTGGGAAGAAGTCCAGGAGATCAAGAAGAGACCCCTTTTGAGATCACGCCTCGTAGTCGTGCGGTGGCTGACCCCCATCCATAGGCTGATCGGTTCGACTGCAACGGGGTTCAGGCCTGCTTTCGTGCTCAAGCGTAGTCTAATTGGCTTCGACGAAGCTGTGAAGACAATCGAACAGAGGATAGCGCGTAGACGGGATTGAGCAAAACGGCCCGTGCTGTGGCCGCAAGGGTAGTGAGGAGCGACGCACCTTCGAAGCACATCGCTCCTCCATTCGGCCCCGTCGGGTCCTCACTGGCTTTCAACCGAATTCCCCGAAAGCCTTTTCCACACGCTTGACACCTCCCCCTCACTGAGCTATCATAACCCTCGCCATGTTCGAACAACTCAGCCTCTTCGGCAATCTGGGCGGTCCGACCATCTCCGAACCCTACACCGTCAGCCAGCTCACCGGCCACATCAAGCGCATCATCAATGGCGATCCGCTGCTGGGCGACGTGTGGGTCGAGGGAGAGGTCTCCAACTTTAGCCGCGCTTCCTCCGGCCACTGCTACTTTACGCTCAAGGACGCGGGAGCTCAGGTGGGGTGCGTGATGTGGCGCAACGTCGCCGACGCGCAAGACTATCTGCCCGCGAGCGGCGACTTGGCGCTGGCTCACGGCAACGTGAGCGTCTACGAGGCCGGGGGGCGCTACCAATTCTACGTGGACCGCATTCAGCCCGCCGGCGTGGGCAACCTCTACCTGGAGTTCGAGCGGCTCAAGGCCAAGCTGGAGGCAGAAGGGCTTTTTGCGCCAGAGCGCAAGCGGCCGCTGCCACCCCTGCCGCGCCGCATTGGCATCGTCACCTCGCCCACTGCCGCCGCACTGCGCGACATCCTCAACGTGCTGGGCCGTCGCTACCCGCTGGCGGAGGTGGTGCTCTCCCCCACGCAGGTGCAAGGAGATGATGCCCCGCCGCAGATCGTCGCTGCCATTGAGGCACTCAACGAGCGCGGCGGTATCGACGTCATCATTATCGCCCGTGGCGGGGGCAGCTTGGAGGATCTGTGGGCGTTCAACGACGAGCGAGTGGCCCGCGCCGTCGCTGCTTCCCACATCCCGACCGTCTGCGGTGTGGGGCACGAGACCGACTTCAGTCTGGCCGACTTTGCCGCCGACGTGCGCGCCCCCACCCCCTCTGCCGCCGCCGAGTTGGTCGCCCCCGATCGGGCCGAGCTGCGGGCGCACGTGACAGTGCTGGCGGACACGCTGGCATCCATACTGCGAGGGGAGGTCGAGGAACGGCGCTGGAAGCTGGCGGAGCAGGTGCGGGCGCTCAAGCACCTCTCGCCGGAGGCGCAACTGACCCAGGCCCGCCAGCGTGTGGACGACCTGACCGGCAAGGCTGAGGCGGCAATCCGCCACAGCTTGACCCTGCACCGCGAGCGATTGAGGGGATTGAGCGGGCGGCTGGCGGGCGTCAGCCCGCTGGGCACCCTGGAACGCGGATATGCCGTCGTGCGCCACCGGGAGACGAGCGCTGTGGTGCGGTCGGTGGCCCAAGTCGCGCCGGGAGATGGACTCGACGTCCGCGTGAGCGACGGCACATTTGAGACAGAGGTAAAACAACCGGGGGAACCGCGCGGATAGCTGCTACGCTATCACGCGCTTTAGGGAGCTTCAGGCAACAAGCGGGCGAGTATCGTGCTCGGAGCCAATAGTGACCGTTTCGCCAATGTAATCCGGCCTGACGTACTTGAGCCTGCACAAGAGCTTGACGTCTCTGACTACCTCGTCGGGCAGAAAAGGCTTGAGGATGAATCGGTCGGCTCCGGCTCCCAGACATTCGGGACCGCAATCCATCGCCGAGGTCATGAAAATTAGAGTTTCAGCGGCCCTCCCCACCAAGGTCCGCACTTGCCGAACCAGGCTGACGGTCTCCCTGCCATGTACGTTGACGTCCATTAGAAGCGCGTTGGGGCGAATCTGCTGAAGGAGTGGCAGGATGTCCTCGTAGGCATCCGCCGCAACGACGCGATACCCCTCTAACTCGAACAAGAATCGCATCAGCCGTGCAGTTTCGCGGTTGTCCTCCACCAACAGAATCGTGTACACCTAACCCCCATTCTCCCGCCCAAGCAACTCAACAACGTTTGGGAGACACGCATAGGCCTGAAACAAGCCAGCAAGCGTAAGACTCCACCATTATCATACCACACGCCGGTATGAATCCGGTTTGCGAAATGAGCGGCGCTGCGAGAATGTCAAGAGCCCGGCCTGCCGGTGACTGTTCAATAAATGGGGAAATAGGTTGTTGGTGGGGCGTCAGCCCTAAATAGCGCCATACATAGCATCGAAGTGGGGCGAGTTGCACCAAAAGTATGTCTTTTTGCAGCCCCAGTGGGGAATACAGAACACGTTCCCAAATTTTGAACAGACACGCCTGCCGTGACTGTTCAATAAATGGGGAAATAGGTTGTTGGTGGGGCGTCAGCCCTAAATAGCGCCATACATAGCATCGAAGTGGGGCGAGTTGCACCAAAAGTATGTCTTTTTGCAGCCCCAGTGGGGAATACAGAACACGTTCCCAAATTTTGAACAGACACGCCTGCCTACGGCCCAGCGCGCTTACTGCTGGCACTCGAAGGTATAGTCCGCCCGCCAGTTCTTGAGCACCGGCGTCACGCGTTCGTCGCTGGTGAAGAGCGTGGCCCGTAGACGAATAGCTGGGTTCTCGACAGGATCGATACTCCAGAGCGGATCACCACTCTTCACGTCGCGCAGCAACACATTGCCCTCACGGTCCAACACGTCCACGACGATGCGGGTGCCGGGCGGCGTTTCCGTTTCCCACGTCATACGCTCCCACGCGCCGAGCGTTCCAGAGAGGCACTCGGTCCGAAAAGCGATCAACTCCGCCGCACCGCTATAGAATGAGTTATACTGCCCAGTGACTCCATACATCGCTCCATCAGGGCCAGGCAGCAAAGCAGTCACACCAGTTCGAGTTGCACTGATAAGACTCGGCAGCAGCCTGGGATGCTGCGGATCATATGTGAACAGATATCCATCGCTAAAGGTGGTAGCGGCGCTGCCATAGATCAGGCCATCGTTTCCCAGAGCCAAAGCGATGACATCTCCGCCAACGAGCAAGGGAGTAGTTGCGTCAGTAGTTGGATCGTAGACAAAGAATCCCCCCTCCGAACCAAACTGCGCAGCTGTACCAAGGTATACCTTGCCATCCGGCATAGCCAACAGAGAACGCACCCGGTGAGAGGCAGGCAGGTGCAGGCTCGTTGAAGTCAGAACACCGGCACTTGGGTCGTACTCAAACAGGATCTGACCAGATTCCTGATCCGATCCTACCGCTCCTCCACCGCCGTACACGCGTCCATCTGCCGCAACGGTCAACGCATAGATCTCCCAGGTCCCGGTAAGAGGAATGCCCAGATCGACAGTCGAGCCATTGACAAGGTCATAGGCAATCAAACGAGATTGAGAACCAGACGTCCCAATGCCAGCATAAACCTCCCCGTCTTGACCACTCGCCAAGGCAGTGATGCGAGAACCCTGGGAAATCGACAATGTGGATGTGAGCAGCGTGCTATCCCACGGATCGTAGATCGCCAACTGTTCGCCAAGGGCAGCAACCAGACACCCGTCAGATGCGGACACCAAGGCTGACGCACCCCGAGGCCAAGGAAAACCGACTGAGGCCGCATCCACCCAAGTCACGCGCTCTGCCTCATCGGGAGTGTGCCGGAACAACCAGCGGGTATCCAGGTGCGACGCGCGTGAGAGCACACCATATAGCGCGCCGTCGCCACCCCACGCCAACGCGGGGACCGAGGCCCAGGAGCCGCTCACCTCGGCGCGGGTCACGACCGACGTGTGAGGCTCGATTGACACCGATTCAACCTCTCCCTGGCGTACAAATACACCGGGTTTGTAAACAAGCAATCGTGCATCCTCGTATCGATAGTCTGCTCCTCCTCCACCGCCTTCCGGTACAGGCACCCATTTTCTCATCCATCGCGTCAAAGGCGCCAGGAACTTGTTGTAGAACGATTTCATCCCCGACGTGCTTGACGATACATACACACTTTGCCCTCTACGGCCAACATAGACGAGGCCATCAGAGGCAACGGCGAGATTTTCAAACCCCCGGCCTGGCAGGTTTTCCAGTCGAGTGAACTTCCCCTCAATAGAATACACAAAAAAGAAATCCTCTCCGGGGTGGAAAGGCGGGGCGGCAACACCGTAGACCGATCCCTCAGGCCCGGATGTCAGCTGTCGAACCATACCCCAGTCCTTGGGCTTAGTCAGATTGTTCAAAATGCCAGTGGCAGGATCATACTGCAAGATCGCGGATCTATCGCCATAGCCATAGAGCTTGCCATCCGCTCCCAAAACCAACCCGCCGCCGGGAGCCCACTCATCCCCTATCAGAGCAACAACCTCCCGGCCTGGCAGATCGTACTCGAAAAGTAACTGCTCAGCCTGAAACATAGTTCTTTAACTTGCCAAAATCGTACAAGCCAGCGACAATACGGATGTGAGCCAAGCGACACTGCCATCCTGTGAAGAGATACACGAGGCCTATCTGCAGGGCGA